>Ga0207870_100116_pt1 | contig 87640 bp, 77 predicted proteins | sample CeladaPassage60B_FD_187477 | JGI IMG/M metagenome (GOLD analysis project Ga0207870, IMG submission 187477) | Cellulose-adapted microbial communities from the Joint BioEnergy Institute, USA - Passage3 60B (SPAdes) (version 2) | ecosystem: Engineered > Bioreactor > Continuous culture > Unclassified... | reverse complement strand
CGCACGTCGCGCACGCCGCACAGGATCACCGATTGCGGAAACGCCCGTGGGCGCTGGGTGTAACCGGCACGCAGTTGCCTGAGGAGCGAAACCAGGGTGTCGCCAACGAGGGCGTCGACTTCGTCCAACAAGAGTACGGCCGGCCGCTCTGGCTCTTGCACACTCCAGTAAGTGAGCAGACGAGTCACCAGTTCTTCGGGTGCGACGCCCTGCCCTTCTCCGTGCAGCAGCCATTGGTCGAGGGTGGCGTTGCCCAAAGCGATCGACGCTGAGCGGGCGATGGCGCTTGCCACCGCGGTGATGCCGCGCGCCACATCGTTGCGTGCCGCTTGCGCGGTTTCGATGTTGGCGTAGAGCGCGCGATAGCGTCCTGTGCGGTTGAGATGATCCGTAAGCGCCAAAAGGCAGGTGGTCTTGCCGGTTTGCCGCGGCGCGTGCAGCACAAAGTAGCGCTCCTGCGCGATCAGCATCTCCACCTCAGGGAGGTCAATCCGCTTGAGGGGGTCGATCATGTAGTGCAGGTGCGGCTTCGACGGGCCAGCGGTGTTGAACTGTTTTTCCATTTTGTGATGGCGTTGCGTTTTCGTATGGATTCCTTCATTATGCCGTAAAGCACGCTTGTGGTGATCACACCACCGGCAACGCACGCCAATCGGTGGTGTAATTGGGCGAGCGTCGGGTTTGCCGCATCTGCCAGCCACGCTGGTGCGCTGCGGCAAGGGTCACGGTGTTGCGGCCGAAGCGGCGGTTGATCGCATCAAGCGCTGCCATCGTTTGTTGCCGCTCAGCCCAACGCGGAAGGAGTTCAGCGGTGAAGAGGTCGGGTTGCCACGTTCCGTTGGGGATGAGTTCGAACAGGACCACGCCTGCTTTTTTGTAGCGGTAACCGGGGCGAAAAAGGCGCGCCGCAAGCCGGTTGGCGGTTTTGGCGAGCGTGATCGCATCGTGACACGGCAGCGGCAACGGTTCGCTCGAGAACGGATGGTAATAGTGCCCGGGATCGAACGGATTGGTCTCGAGGAAACACCCCACTTCCCGAGCCAACCAGCCGTGGGCGCGGAGCTTTTCACTGGCTGCGGTCGCGAACGCGGTCAGCGCGGATCCTAGCGTTTCGAGTGAGGTCACGCGCGTACCGAACGAGCGGGAAACGACCAGTTGCTTCTGGACGATCGGGGCCTCTGCCCATTCGAGCGCCGGTTCACCGCGTAGTTCCTGGGCGGTGCGCGCCAGGACCACGGAAAAGCGGCGCCGCACCCAAGTTGGGTCCGCAGCGGCGAGCGCGCCGGCTGTGGTGATTCCCACTGCAGCCAATTGCCGGGCCTGACGCTTGCCAACGCCCCAGACTTCGTCGACCGGGATCGTGTTGAGAAGCGCATCGCGGGCGGCGTTTCCCCACGTGCTCAGGTCACAAACACCGCCCTCGCCTGCCCAGCCCTTTTTCGCACAGGCGTTGGCGAGTTTCGCAAGGGTCTTCGTTGGGCCGATGCCGACGCAAACCGGTAGCCCAAGCTGACGGCGGATTTCGCGTCGGATCCGTTTCCCGTGCGCGGCCCGCGTTTCGGGGGGGAACAGGGAAAAGTCGAGAAAGCATTCGTCGATCGAATAGACCTCTTGCCGTGGCGCGAGCGTCGCAAGAAGCGCCATCACGCGATTCGACAGGTCGCCATAGAGGGTGTAATTCGACGACAGCGCTACGATGCCCAGCTGCGCCGCGCTGGGTTCCAATTCGAACCACGGCTGCCCCATGTGAACGCCGAGCGCTTTGGCTTCGTTGCTGCGGGCGACCACGCAGCCGTCGTTGTTCGACAATACCACGACTGGCCGCCCTTCGAGTTTCGGGTTGAAGAGGCGTTCACAGGAGACGTAGAAGTTGTTGCAATCGACGAGCGCCCAGATGGTTGGTTGCGTCATCAATGCCTCCCTGTGCCTCACACTACGCTTGTAGTTGCGCCGCTAGCGAAGCTTGCGTGCGATGCCGACCACCACGCCCCAGACCATGAGGGGTTGTCCCCGTTCGACACAGCGTACGGCGAACGACCCCGCTTCCACTGCGATCACCCAATCTCCGACCTTGGGCGTCACGGCGCGATCGACGATCAAGATGTCGCCTGGGTGGATTCCGTGCGCGATCAGGGAATCTCCCCCGACACGCATGAAAAAGGTTGCCAGCGGATGCGCGATCAGGTAACGATCGAGACTGAGGGGTTTTTCCCACTCGTGCTCCGCAGGCGATGGAAAACCGGTACTGTACATAATTACAGTATTATACGCCGAAAAAAGCGGACTGTGTGCATACCAGCCCGTTTCTATGCCGCTTGCTGCGTGGGCAGTCGCTACAGCGAAGCGGCACAGGGAGGGAAATTACGTTTTCTTGCCGTCAATTTTCTCCAGCTGATCGAGCTCGCGATCCAAGTCGGCCTCCGTTGGTGCTTGGTAGGTTGGAACCGGGAGGCCCTCTTCCGTTTCGCTTTCTTGTTGGCGTTTCGCGGTGAAACGCACGTAGAGGAGCCCCAGTTCGTAGAGCAAAATGATGGGCACGGCGAGCATGAGTTGCGAGATCACGTCGGGTGGCGTGACGATCGCGGCGATCACGAACGCGCCGACGATCACGTAGGGTCGTGCGGCAACCAGTTGCTCATGCTCGACGACGCCCATGCGCGCCAGAAGTGCGACGGCAACCGGCACTTCGAACGCGACGCCGAACGCGACGAACATCGTCATCACAAAGCTCAGGTACTGTTCGATGTCCGGCGCGAGCTGGACGCTTTGCGGTGCGAAATCGGCGATGAAGCGAAAAACCGTTTTGAAGACGAAGAAGTAACAAAACGCCATGCCCAAAAGGAAGAGCAGCGACGAGGTTACGATAAGCGGTAGGATCAACCGCTTTTCGTGCGCGTAGAGCCCTGGCGCGACGAACGCCCAGATCTGATAGAGCACATAAGGCAACGAAACGAGGAACGCCAACAAGAGCGTGACTTTTACGGGGACGAAGAACGGCGTGACAACACCGGTTGCGATCATCGTCGTTCCCTGCGGCAGCGTTTGGATCATCGGCAATGCCAACAGGTCGTACCAGAAATTCGCCCATGGCAACAGCACGACAGCCGTAAGGATCACAGCGAGCGCAGCGCGCAGCAGCCGGTCGCGCAACTCGACGAGATGCGAAATGAAAGTTTCTTGTTGCTCGTTCATCGACGCAACCCGTTATTGAGTAACGTCTTCGCGGATTCGACAGACGGGGGTTCGAGGGAAGTGGGCGAAGCCTCGACTTCGGCAGACGAGTCGTTGGGAGGCGATGTTGACGCTTTCGGCGTGGGTGCTGCTGTGTTTCGGTTGAGGGCTTCTGCCGGGGGGATGGGCACCTCGGTTGCGGCCGTTACGGGTGGCGGCTCCGGCAAGGAACCGGTTGCGGTGATCTGGGTAGCAGCAAGAGCGGAAGCCGGTGCGCTTTTTGCGGTCGTAGCGTCCGACTTCACAGTGGAGACGTCCGGTTCCCCGGCAAGCGCTGCCATCTCTGCTTCGTCGAGCGTTTTTTTGGCGTCCTGCACGCTCGACTGCACTTCCGCAAGCTGTTGTTGCATTTCGCTTTCGAAAGCGCGCGCTTGTGCTTGGATTTGCGTTTCCAGTTTTTTGAGTTCTTCGAGTTGGATTTCGCGTTCGATGTCCGCTTTGACGCTGGATGCATAGCGCTGCATCCGCCCCAACAGGTGGCCGACGGTGCGCGCCACCTTGGGCAGACGCTCTGGTCCCAGCACGATCAGCGCGACCAGCGCAATGAGAACGAGCTCGGAGAAGCCGATATCGAACATCGGGTGTTAGCCCATTCCGTCAGGAAGAGCTTTTTTCGCGAATCTGGCCTTCGATGACCGTTGCGTCTTTCTCAGCAGCAGAACTGCCTGCCGCGTTCGCGGTGCTTGAGGGGTGCGCGGAAGACGCAGTTGCAGAGGGTTGCGCCTCTGTTTTCGCGACGACGGTGCCACCTTTTTCTTCGGCTTCGGCTTCGCCGCTCTTCATTCCCTCTTTGAAACCGCGAATCGCGCTACCCAAATCGTGGCCGATATTGCGCAACTTCTTGGTGCCAAACACCAAGATGACGATGAGCAGAACGACCAGCCAGTGCCAAATGCTGAAGGAACCCATTGTGTGTCTCCGCAAAAAAGGGTGTTCCGTGGATTATCCCACAAGCGTTACCATTTGACCATCGCTGGCAATACCTTGCTGCCGCCCAAAATATGGACGTGCAGGTGCATCACCTCTTGCCGCCCGATGCGACCCGTATTGATGATCGTACGCCAACCGTCGTCGAGTCCCAACGCGAGCGCCGCTTTGGTGGCGGCCACCATCACGCGACCGATCGTTTCGGTGTCGGCGTCGGTGAGTTCTTTGGTCGAGACGATGTGGCGTTTCGGAATCGCCAAGAGGTGCACTTCGGCTTGCGGGTTGATGTCGTGAAAAACGACGGCGTAGTCGTCTTCATAGACCTTTTTCGCGGGAATTTCCCCTTTGACGATCTTACAGAAGATGCAATTGGCGTCGAACTGCGTATCGCTCATCACGGAAGTCCTCCTTGGTTGCGCTCATTCTTTGGATGGGACCACGCTTTCCGCCGCCTGGGCTTGGGCAAGGCGTGCCCGTTTTTCGTCGATGCCGGAAACCCCTTCCCGGCGGCGGAATTCGGCCAGAATGTCCTCGACCGAAAGCCCCATGTGGGCAAGGAGCACCATCGTATGAAACCAGAGATCGGTCACCTCCCAAACCAGATGGAGGCGGTCGCCATCTTTCGCCGCCATGATGACTTCGGCAGCCTCTTCGGCGACTTTTTTGAGAATCGCGTCCGTGCCCTTTTGGTAGAGCTGGGAGACGTACGATTGAGTAGGTGGCGCTGCTTTGCGTTCCGCAAGGGTCTGGGAAACGCGCAGCAGCACTTCGTGATCGATCATCGGTAGATCTCCTTGGGATCTTTCAAAACCGGTAGTGTCGCACACCATCCGTGTTGTGGTGACCATTCGCGGTAAAAACAGCTTTTGCGCCCGGTGTGGCATGCGATGCCGCCTTGTTGGCGCACGCGCAAAAGCACGGCGTCGCCGTCGCAATCGAGGTGGACCGAGACGACCTGCTGTTCATGGCCCGACGATTCCCCTTTGCGCCACAGTTGCTGCCGCGAACGGGACCAATAGACCGCGCGCCCCGAATGCAGGGTTTCGGCAAGCGCTTCGCGGTTCATCCAGGCAACCATGAGCACCGTGCCGTCGTCTGCGTCCTGGGCGATCGCTGCGATCAGGCCATCTGCGCCCCATCGGACCGCGGCAAGTGCCGCTTCGATTGCCGCACTGTCGGCTTTTGCGGCGGGATTCGTGCCAACGGTTCCTTGGCGGTCGTTTGCTTCTGCCGCTACCATCGTACGGTCACCCCTGCTTCGGCCATCGCGGCTTTCGCTTGCTGAATCGTGTATTCGCCGAAATGGAAGATCGACGCGGCAAGGACCGCATCGGCGTGCCCTTCGGTTACCCCTTCCACCAGGTGGTGCAGCGTGCCGACGCCACCCGACGCGATCACCGGAACCGGTACTGCGTCCGAAACGGTTCGCGTGAGTTCGAGGTCGAAGCCCTGTTTGGTGCCGTCACGATCCATGCTGGTCAGCAGAATTTCGCCTGCGCCGAGTTCGCAAACGCGCACGGCCCATTCGGCCGCGTCGAGTCCCGTGTCGCGGCGACCACCGTGGGTAAATACGTTCCAGCGCCCAGGGGCGACCGCTTTGGCGTCGATCGCGACGACGATCGCTTGCGAACCGACGCGATCGGCAGCGCGGGCAACGAGCGTGGGATCTTGCACCGCAGCGGTATTGATGCTGACCTTGTCGGCGCCAGCAAGGAGCAACCGTCGTACGTCTTCGACGCTGCGCACGCCGCCGCCTACGGTGAAGGGGATGAAGACCCGTTCGGCAACCCGGGCGACGATGTCGAGCATGATCGCGCGCTCATCGCTCGATGCGGTGATGTCGAGGAAAGTGAGTTCGTCGGCGCCTTCCGCGTCGTAGCGCTGCGCGATCGCAACCGGGTCGCCCGCGTCACGCAGCCCAACGAAATTGACCCCTTTGACGACACGCCCAGCATGCACGTCCAGGCAAGGAATCACGCGTTTGGCAAGCGTCACCGTGGCTGCTCCGCGTTCCCGTTCTTGCGTGCCTCGCACAGCAGATCGGCCCGTTTTTGCGCGGCGGCGAAATCGAGCGTCCCTTCGTAGATCGCGCGTCCGGTGATCGCGCCTAGAATCCCTTCGTCGGCAACCGCGCACAAGGCTTCGACGTCAGCGAGCGACGCCACGCCCCCAGAGGCGATGATCCACGTTTTTTCCAGCGCTTGTGCCAGTCGAATCGTGGCGTCCACATTGACGCCGGTCAGCATCCCGTCGCGACCGATATCGGTATAGACGATCGCCTCGACGCCATAATCTTCGAATTTGCGCGCCAGATCGACGACGTTGTGCCCTGTGACCTTCGACCATCCGTCGGTGGCGACTTTTCCGGCTTTCGCGTCCAATCCAACCAGGATGTGTCCGGGAAACGCGACGCAAGCGTCTTGCACCAAGCCAGGATTTTTGACCGCAGCGGTGCCAATGATGACGTAGTCGACCCCCATGTCGAGATAGCGTTCGATGGTGTCGAGATCGCGAATGCCGCCGCCCAACTGAACCGGGACTTCGTCGTCGGCGAGCTCTTCGAGAATGGCTTCGATCGCCTCAAGGTTTTTCGGGCGCCCTGCAAACGCGCCGTCGAGGTCGACCAAGTGAAGGCGCCGCGCGCCTTGGTCGACCCAATGGCGTGCCATCGCAGCAGGATCGTCGCTATAGACGGTGGCGTCACTCATGCGCCCTTGTTTCAGACGCACACATTGTCCATTTTTGAGGTCGATCGCCGGAATCAACAACATGGCGTGTAGTCCTACTGGGTGGATGAAACGGAAAAGGTTTGGGCCCAAGTCACGAATCGAGAAAGGAGTGCCAGCCCGGTTTCACCGCTTTTTTCCGGATGAAATTGCGTCGCGATCAGATTGCCGGTTGCCACCGCGCAGGTAAAGGGAATCCCGTATTCACAGGTAGCGAGGGTGACCGCGTCGTCCTCCGGAACGACGACGTAGCTGTGGACGAAATAGTAGCGTTTCCCGGTTTCGCTGGCGGGTAAAACGGGGTGGTCGCGGGTCACGGTGATGGTGTTCCAGCCCATGTGCGGCACCTTGAGGTGCGCATGCCCTGTTGCGAACATCTCGTTTTTGGGAAAGCGCACCACTTTCCCCGGTAAAATACCAAGTCCCGCAACGTCTCCTTCTTCCGAATGGGCAAAGAGGAGTTGCAGACCGACGCAGATGCCCAAGAAAGGACGGTTTGCGGCGGCCCATCGGACCGCGTCGGTAAGTTGCTGCGCGGTCAGAGCCGCAATGCAGTCGGCAAAAGAGCCCTGCCCAGGAAAGACCACCGCGTCGCTTTCATAGAACGCGTCAGCCGTGTGGGCGAGCGTCACTTGCGCATGCGGGGCCACATGTTCGAGCGCTTTTTGCACCGAACGCAAGTTCCCCATCCCATAATCGATCACGGCGATGCGCATCGCAATGGTTCCTCAGCCGGAAAGTGACCCTTTGGTCGAAGGAACCGACCCGGAGCGCCGCTCGTCGATGGCTACCGCAACGCGCAGCGCGCGACCGAACGCTTTGAAGAGCGTCTCTGCCTGGTGGTGGGCGTTGACGCCGTAGAGATTTTCGACATGGAGCGTTATCGCGGCGTGGTTGACGAAGCCTTGGAAGAATTCACGAACGAGCTGCGTGTCGAACCGGCCGATTTTTTCCGCGGTGAACCCGCAATGGAACGTGAGCATCGGTCGCCCGGAGAGGTCGACCACGACGCGGGAGAGCGCTTCGTCGAGCGGGACGTAGGCGTGGCCATAGCGGACGATTCCCCGTTTGTCGCCCAGCGCGCGGGCAAACGCTTGCCCCATCGTGATGCCGACATCTTCGACCGTGTGGTGGTCGTCGACGTGGGTGTCTCCACGCGCTTCGACGCGGAGATCGAACGCGCCATGACGGGCAATCTGGTCGATCATGTGATCCAAGAAGGGCACGCCGGTGGCGATGTGCGCTTTGCCGGAGCCGTCGAGATCGAGATGAACGGTGACGCTCGTCTCAAGGGTGGTGCGCGTCACTTCAGAGGTTCGGGCAGTCATCACGTCCTGTATCGGCAAAAAATCTTCGAGTCGCCATGATACCATTTTCCCGTTTGTCTCTATCCGTGCGCTGAGTATCATGCTCCAACCAAACGCTTCCTCTCCTTACTGGAACCCCCGCATTGCCGCACTTTCCCCTTACACGCCGGGTGAGCAGCCGCGCATTGCCAATCTGATCAAGCTCAATACCAACGAACTCCCCTATCCCCCATCGCCCCGTGTCATCGCTGCGATTCAACAGGAGCTGGGTGAGCCGCTCCGTCGTTACCCCGACCCTGAGGCAACAGCGCTGCGTGAAGTACTGGCCCGACGCTATCGTGTCGAACCGTCATGGGTGTTCGTCGGTAATGGCTCCGATGAAGTGCTTGCGTTCGCCTTTCAAGGTTTGTTGGGCCACAGCGGCCCCGTGCGCTTTCCCGAAATCACCTACAGTTTCTATCCCGTCTATTGCGGGCTCTACGCGCTGCCGTTCGAGACAACCCCGCTCGACGACGATTTCACGCTCGATTGCGCCGCGCTGAGGGCGGCTGGGCGTGGCGGCGTCGTTTTTCCCAACCCCAACGCGCCAACGGGCATTGCGCTACCCCTTGCCGAAGTGGAACGGATCGTAGCGGCGCATCAGGGAAAAGCGGTCGTGCTCGTCGACGAGGCGTACGTCGATTTCGGTGCGGAGAGCGCCGTGCCACTTACCCACCGCTACGACAATCTTTTGGTGGTCCAAACCTTTTCGAAAAGTCGTGCGCTGGCGGGGTTGCGTGTCGGTTTTGCGATCGGCCAACCGCCGCTCATCGAAGCGCTCATCCGGATCAAAGACAGTTTCAACTCCTACCCGCTCGACCGGTTGGCGCAAGCCGGCGCGATCGCGGCGCTCGAAGACGAAGCCTATTTCGAACAGACCCGGCAGGCTGTGATTGCGGAGCGTGAGCGCCTTGCTACCGCGCTCGCTGCGATGGGTTTCGTGGTGCTTCCCTCGAAAGCCAACTTCCTCTTTGCGCGCCATCCGTCGATCGGTGGCGCAGCGTTGGCGCAATCGCTTCGTGCCCGAGCGATTCTGGTGCGCCATTTCGCAAAACCGGAACGCATCGCGCCGTTTGTACGCATCACTGTGGGGGCACCCGAACAGAACGACGCGTTGCTTGCTGCGCTCAGAGCGATCGGATAATTCACCGGCGCGTCCGTTTCTGCAGCGCAACGCCAGATTCTGGTGCCGAAGCCCTGGCGCGGATCTTATGTTTGAGGTACCACAAAAATCCCACATCAATGAGCGTCAGCACCGCGACGATTTGCCCGATGAGCGAACCGAGCCCAAAAAACGTAACGATTCCGCTTGCAACCAGCAACCACGCCACGATCACTATCGTGATGATGCGCTCCTTCTGGCGTACCGCATCACGCTGACGTTCTTGTTCCTCTGGTCGCGAAATGGTGACGCGCGGTACTGGCTCGGACGGTGTTTGGGCGCTTTTTGCAAAGGCTTTCGCAAACAGCCAGGCAAAGAGTGGTCCGATCAACGGAACGCCCAATAGTCCTAGAGCCGCGCGCCCTTGCAAAGCCTCCCACGCGACAGGGCTACTCAGCAAAACCCACAACGCGGTGAAAACCAAAAAGAAACGCCGCGTTGCTTCGCGATTGAGCGTCCACGAATCGGCACTCTGTAGCGATAGCGAACACGAGGGAAATAGCTGGCCGAATTGCGGCTCCGATGATAGTCAACCGATGACGCGATGACGGTCCCCACTGTCTGAGGCCATGACTCCGCTTGGTAAGCGATCCAGAGTTGCTGCCCACCATAGGCGATCAATACCGAGCCCACGATAACGAAAAGTAGGAGGAAAAAATCGAGGATTTTCGATTTCGTTCGGCGCAACCCTGGTTGGATCATGAGACTTTCCTTCACGCCAATCTCGAAGGCATCGCTTACCGTTACGTTATACTTTCTTTTCGTCGCGAAATCCAAATCTCCACGTTTGTCACCACCGTGCATTTCATCCTCCACGTCAGCAACCGCACCGAAATTCTTCTGGCGCATCTGGTCGATCTGCTCGAGCATGCGCCGCCGCAACCGTTCGAACGCCTGCCCTTCTTGATCGCAGGCCGTGGGATGGAGCGGTGGCTCGAACACCAACTGGCGCGCCACTTCGGGATTTGGGGGAACGGTGAATTCCTTTTTCCCCACCATTTCTTCGACCGGTTGGCCGAAACGTTTGGCGTGACGCTCGATGCCGCGCCGTTGGCTCGGGAACGGACGCGCTGGCGCATCGAGGCAGCGTTGCGCGATCCTGCGTTTGCCGCGACGCTGCCATTCCCCGGGATCGCAGAACCGGACGCCGCGCGGCAGCGTTTTCAGTTGGCCGAGCAGCTCGCCAACCTCTACGACCAGTACCAATTGTTGCGCTCCGATTGGCTCGACGCTTGGTCGCAGGGGCAGAACCCGCTCGCGAACGACCCTCACGCGTCTTGGCAGATGGCGCTGTGGCAAAAGCTTGCGATTGCACCCCACCGCGGGACCTTGTGGCGGCAATTGATCGAACGGCTCGCAGCGCTTTCGGAAGCGGAGGTGGCGCAGCTTCCGCCGCAGATCTTCGTCTTCGGAGTGAGTTATCTTCCTCCGCTCATGCTCGAAGTCTTGCTCGCGCTAAGCGCCCATGTTCCGGTGCACCTGTTCACCCTTTCGCCGTCCGAAACGTACTGGGGCGACATTCCCAAACGGGAAGCGCGGTTTGCTTACCTGAGCGATCCCAACGGCTTACCTGAAGGTACGCACCACCCGTTGCTGATCGCGTACGGGCGGCATGGCGCGTACTTTCAGCGCCTGTTGCTGGAAGCGCAAGCCATGGCCGAACTCACCCATTTCGAACGGCACCAACCCACCGATCGCCCGGTGACCCTGCTCGAGCATCTGCAAAACGACCTCTGCGACAACACGTTATCCCCGCTGCCGCCTGATGTCGAGCGAAACATCCTCTTTCACCGTTGCCATACGCGGCTCAGAGAGGTCGAAGTCCTGCGGGATCGGATCCGAGCCCTGTTGGCGGAGACGCCCGATCTGGTGCTTGACGAAATCGTGGTGATGTCGCCGCAAATCGACCAGTACCGCCCCTTCATCACGCCGCTTTTTGCCGACATTCCGCACACCATCGCCGACCGGACGGTGGTCCATGACGCGCCCGCGCTGCAATGTCTTCTTGATTGGTTCGCGCTGATCCAAGGGGATTTTGCCTGGGACGAGGTATGGGATTTCCTCCACCAACCGTGGGTGATGGCTCGGTTCGACCTCACCGCCGCCGAGCTGGATCTCCTTTCTGAGATGGTCGTCGAGATCGGCGCGGTGCGTTGTGACCTCACGAGCGAGACCCATCGCAACGACTGGCTTTCCGGGCTGCGCCGATTGCTGTTGGGCGCCGTCTGTGATGCACCCGATACCGTTTGGCACGCATTCGCTCCAGTCGGCGCGTGCGAAGGCCAGCGGATGGCGCTCCTTGCTCCGCTTTTCGCGCTGTGGGAACGGATGCGCGAATGGCGCGATCTTGCGCACCACCCAGACGGGTTTTCGCTACCGTTCTGGCAAAAGGAGCTGCGGCGCTTGGCGCAATTTTTCTTTCCTGATGACCCGCAGCGCCTACCGCTCGACGAGGCGATCGAAACATTGGGTGAAGAGGCAGCACCGCTCACCGAAACCGGCACGCCCATCGGGTTTGCCACGATTGCCGCCTGGGTGGAATCTTTGGGGGCGGAACGGCGCAACAGCCGGGGTTTCTTGCAGCGGGGCATTACCTTTTGTGATCTGCTGCCGATGCGTTCGATTCCGGTCCGTGTTCTTTTTCTCATCGGCATGGACGATCAAGCCTACCCCAGGCAACAGCGGGCGCCCGCGTACGATCTGCTGCGGCGCCATTTCCGTATCGGCGACCGCGACCTACGCAGCGAAGACCGCTATACCTTTCTCGAACTGTTGCTGTGCGTGCGCGAACGGCTGGAAATTCTGTGGCAAGGGCTGACCCCGGACACCAACGCCAAGCGGCCGCCTGCGCAGGTGGTGACCGAATTGCGGGAAGTGCTGGAATACGGGTATGGGCTGCCGGTTGAGCGCGACGACACGCTACCTCCGCATACGCTCACCATCAGCCACCGTGCCTTTCCGTTCCACAGCCGTTACTTCGCCGCGGACACCCCGAACGTGCTGCGCGGTCGCGACAGGGACCATTACGCGATCTGCGTCGCGCTGCGTCACGCAGCAGATGCCTCGTTGGCGCCCGCGGTGGGCGATTCCAGACTGCCGCCGTTGCCGTGGCCAACCCAAGCGCTGGCCCTCGAGACGCTCGCCGCTGCGCTCTCCGCACCGATTGCCTGGCGTTTGGCCCAACATGGCGTCGCGACCGATCCCCTTGTGGAACCGCCGATGCCGCGCGCCAAATTGGTGGTGGATGGCCTCGACGAATGGCGTTTGCGCGAACGCCTCAACGAAGGTGCCCAAGCCCGTTCGGCTTCATGCATGGCATGGGACGAAACCCTGCCCAATGCTACCCTACAACGCGCGCAGGCCGAAGGAGTCTGGCCGCTGCACCCAAGTGGCGCGCGCCGCGCACAGGAAGCATTCGCTCACTTTTCGACCCTTTGGCAGGCGTATCGGCACGCCTGTCCGACTTCGCCCACACCACAGACCTATTCGGTGACGATCGACGGCTGGACGCTCACCGACACCCTCCCCGTTGCAGGGAATCGGACGTTCGTCGCCTTTCACCCCCACCGAGTCACCAAAAAGAACCGACTTCAGCTCTGGTTGCGCCATCTCCTGCTCTGCGCAAGCGACAGAGGCGGTTGGCACACGCACCTCTACGCGTTCGACCGAACCCCGAAAGCAGACACAGCGGCGATCGTTTTACAACACCCGCCGGTCAGCGCAGCGGAGGCGGCGGCAGAGCTCGCGCAGTGGCTCGCGCTGTTTTCCCGAACGCTTAGCGCCCCCTTACCGTGGCACGCCACGTGGTGGGACACGTGGTGGGAAAAATGGCGGTCTTCGTCGCCCGAAAACAACGAACGCGATGCGAAGCGGGAAGCAAATTGCCGCGCCGCGTGGTTCGAATCGGCAGAGCGCGCAATGGGCATGCGCCAAGGGCACGATGGGGGAGGCCACACCGATCCCTCGCTGCTCTGGGCCTTTGGCAACCGTTCCGAAAGCGCGCTCTATGCGCTATTGGAAGAGAGCTACGCGTTATTGCTACCACGGCTCGAATTTTGGGCACAGAAAAGCCAAGTCATCCCGCTCTCCGGTAGCGCCGAAGCCAACTCGGTTCCAAGCGAAACGGGACGAATGGGGGTGAAACCGTGATGCAGGCTGCGCCGTTCGATCTGTACAACGACCCGCTCCTACCGGGTATCCACGCGATCGAAGCGAGCGCCGGAACCGGCAAAACCTACACGTTGGCTCAACTGCTCGTCCGCCTGGTCGTCGAGAAGGCGATTCCAATCGACCAAATCTTGGTGGTCACCTTTACCCGCGCTGCAGCGGCCGAACTGCGCGAACGGATCCACCGCCGTTTGACCGAGGTGGAACTGGCGTTGCACACACCACTCGACGATCCCTCTATTGTTCCTGATGATCCCTTTTCTCTGTGGCTGGCGCGACTCGATCCCAACGCGGCGCGCGACCGTCTGCGTCGCGCGAAAGGGTTGCTCGATCTGGCGCCGATCACAACGATCGACGCGTTTGCGATGCAGGTAGCGCAAGAGGAAGGGTTCGCGTTGGGCATATCGCCCGCGGCAACGCTGCTCGAGGACGAAGCGCGGTTCGACCGACCGCTCATCGACGCGCTATGGCAAAGGAGCGCCGTGTTGCCGCAACTCCTACAAGACGCGGTGATTGCGCGTTATCCCACACCGGACAAACTCGCGTCCGATTTTCACCGCCTGGGCCCGAACGCGCGGTTCTCTTCCCCTACCGATTGGCAAACCCTTTGGCAAGCGCATGAGGTGCTCTATGCCGAGTGGCCGCCAGCGCGTTTGCGTGCGCTTGGAGAAATTTCAGAAGAATTGTTATGTAAAATAAATGCCGACAACCGACGGGGAAAAGTCAAACGGGATCTCATTGCGCCCCTTCTTGCTGGCGAATTGCCAACTTTTCGCGATGCCGCAGGCGGGGTACTGACGTACCTGGAAGGAACTGCGCTACCCAAAAAGGTCCCGTTCGAGACGGCTTTTTCCCCAGAAAATCGGGCGCATGCCGTTGCCGAATGGCGTGCGCTCGACGCGGCGCTACGCGCCACCCCTCCGCTCGACGCAGTGGTCGAAGCCTGGTTCGCCGCACAATTTCACCGATGGCAGGAGTGGCGTGCCGAAGAGCTGGTCCGAAACGACCGCTTCACGTTCGATTCCCTCAAACGCCGCTTGGCGGATCGACTCACCCAAACACCGACCCCGCCCATCTGCACCCGATTGCAGGAGCGGTTTGCCGCGTGTCTCATCGACGAATTTCAAGACACCGATCCTGATCAGTGGCGGGTTTTTCGCACGATCTTCACGCAGTCCCACCATCGGCTCTTTCTCATTGGGGACCCCAAACAAGCGATCTATGGCTTTCGCGGGGCCAATCTGGAGACCTATTTCACGGCGATCGACACCGCGCACCATCGCCACACGCTCACGACCAACTATCGCTCGCACCCTACCCTGATCTCGGGCTTCAACCAACTCTTCGCAAACGACGCGAACCCGTTCCTCGATTCGCGGTGCGTCGCGCACGAAATCGCCGCTGGGCGTTCGCCCGATGCGCTCGGGTTTCGGCTGGGCGCTACGGAGATGACGCGGATTCGGGTAGTAGCCGTAGAAAACGGCGGCGATAGCAGCGCCGAGGCGCTCCGTCGTGCCGAACTGTGGTGCCTTGCGGCCGATATCGTCACCACGCTCGAAACCGGTTGGTTGTGGGAAACGGAGAACGGCGCCCGGCGTGAACGCCCTGTGCGCCCGGGTGATATCGCGGTGCTCACGCCAACGAACGACAACGCCCTTGCGGTTCAAGAGGCGCTGCGGGCAGCGGGGGTGCCGAGCGTGCTCACCAGCCGCACGTCCGTTTGGCTGAGCGACACCGCCGCGGAACTGATCCGCTTGTTGGAAGTGATCCGCAACCCGGCGCGGTTACCCCAACTCAGAGCGCTGCTCCTGGGGCCGTTTTTCCAGTGGTCGGTAGCGCAGCTCGAAGCCGACGAGGCGGTTGCGACCATTGTCCAAGCGCTGGAAGCAGCGCAGCGCACCTGGCAACGCGAAGGGGTGCTTGCAGCGCTCCTAGCGCTTTTTTCGCAGTGCGGTATTTGGGGGACGCTCGCGCGCTTACCCGATGGCGAACGGCGGGTGGCCGACGCGCGCCACCTCATCGAACTCCTCCAAGAAGAGGCGAGCAGCCGCGGACGAACGCCCGAAGCGCTCCTTAGCTGGGCGCGAGCGCGCCACCATGGGGGTGGGGGAAAGGATGACGCGCAACTGCGCTTGGAGCGCGACGACGACGCGGTGACGATCGTCACGATGCACAGCGCGAAAGGACTCGAATACCCGATCGTCTTCCTCTACAACGCCTGGCGGAAGCAGCGATCAGCAAGTACGCCGCTTGCCCTCCCCTTGCCTGATGGCACGCGCGCAAGTTTCACGGAAGCCGACAAAGCGCGCTACAAGACCCTAGCCGAGCAAGAGGCCCGCCGCCTCTTTTACGTTGCGTGTACCCGGGCGCAGCGTCACCTCACGCTCTATTGGCCCCAGCGGTCGAGAGCGGACAACAATCCGTTGGATCAACTGGTCGGCAACCGCCGCTCCCAGCTAGAAGCCTCCTCGGCTTTTTACTTCGAAACGCGGGTTCCCCCCACGCACCTGGCGCGTTGGCAGCACTCCGAAGATCCGGTTACCTTGCAACCGCCAGCGGAACCCCCGCACGAACGCATCACACAAGGCGCGCGGCAACGCACCAGTTTCACTGCGCTTGCGCGCGCGGTCACCCCAGACGAGCGCGAAACCCCGTGGAGCCGCTGGCTGGATGAAGCAACCGACCCGTTTGCGGCAAGTAACGTGGAAAGCGATTCCAGCGGGATTTGTGACCCGCTGCCGGCTGGCACTGCGTTTGGGATCTTTGTCCATGAATGGTTGGAGACCATCGACTTTACCGACCCCGACTGGTCGTGCCTCGAACCTTTGTGGCTGCGCCGCGGCCTCTCTGGCCCCATTCCCGAAGCGGCGCTGCGCACCCGGCTCGCCGCCACTCTCGCTGCCGATTTGGGTGAGTTCACGCTACAGGAGGTGCCGCGTCACGCCACGTTTCGCGAACACCCTTTTCTCTTCGCGGTTGACGCGATCGATCTCGACGCGCTCAACGCTCTGCTTTCGCGCCTCGATCCCGGTTGGCGGCCGTTGCCGACGCGCGACGCGCTGCGCGGGTACGTTACGGGGGTGATCGACCTGATCGTCCATCACAAGGACCGCTACTCGATCATCGACTACAAAACCAACCGCTTGGCGCGGTACGACGCCCAAACCCTGGCGCAGGCGGTGGCGCACCACCGCTATACCCTGCAGGCGCTCCTCTACACGGTGGCCGTGGATCGGTTGCTCGCGCGCTTTCAGCCCGGGTACGATCCCCACCGTCATCTGGGGCCTGTTCACTACCTCTTCATTCGCGGAACCGTAGCCGGAACGTCGCACGGAATCCATACGTTCGCGTTCCCACCGCCATTGCTCGACGAAGCGCGGCGGATCCTGGGCATGGCCGCTGCCGCGTACCGCTAGCGAAAGGAACCCCGATGGAACCGCAAAGCGAAACGACCCAATCGGAACGGGAACGCGAAGAGACGGCAACCACGATTTTGGCGCGCCACCTCGCCCAAACCTTCCAGGCTGTTTCCTCTCCTCCCGCTGGTGCGGATCGAAACGTGGTCGATGAAGCGGAGCGCGCGGGCAAGGCGGTGGAACGCTTCGTGGAGGCGCTTTTGGAAGCCCTTGCCGAGGGCAATACCGCTCTCCAGTTGACTGCCGAAACGGCCGCTTGGTTGCGGCAACAACCGTGGGTTTCGGACGGCTCGCGATTTGCCCCTGTGATCCTTACGGGGACGCTTGCGCAGTTTCACCGCTACTGGCTAGCGGAACAGACCCTGGCCGCTTTTTTCGACGCGCGCGTCGGCATTGGCGCCAATTCCCAAGGGTTACGAAAAGCGGATATCGACCCTGCCGAGACCGCGCCGCTCGATCCCGAATTTCGTGCAGCCGCCGATGCGTTCGCGCTCGAAGCGGAAAAGCGCACGGTGATCGCGCGCGCGCTCACACTGCCGGTGGCCCTCTTGACCGGAGGGCCGGGCACCGGCAAGACGACGACGCTCGCCTGGTTCTTGGCCGCAGCGCTTCGGCGTCATCCTGAGATGCGGATCGCGCTCGCTGCGCCCACTGGGAAAGCGGCGCAACGGATGGGGGAAGCATTGACGCACGTGTTACCCGAATTGCCGCTTTCGGACGCTGCGAAAGCATGTCTTTGTGCGCTCACCCCACTCACGCTGCACCGTCTCTTGGGCATCGGACGCAGACCCGAACCGAGCTACCACGCGCAACGGCCACTGCCTTACGACCTGGTCGTGGTCGATGAGGCATCGATGGTCGATGTGCTGCTTCTTGCCAAACTGGTGCGCGCGCTTCCAGCCACCGCCCAGCTTTTGCTCATCGGCGACCCCAACCAACTCGCCTCCGTGGAAGCCGGCAACGTCTTGGCCGATCTCGTCGCGCGCTACCCGAATTGCCACCTGCCTCTTTCCCGCAGCCACCGCTTCACCGCCGCGATTGGGGCGTTTGCGGATGCGGTGATCGCGGGCAACGGTGACGCGGCGTGGCAGATGCTGTCCCCTGCGGACGAAGCGGTGTTGCGCTCTCTTTTCGCGTCGCATGAGTTCCCCAAAGATCTTCCTCCATTGCGGCTCCAACCGACCGCAGCGGAACTGTTCGCGGCGATCGATCGCGGATTTCAAAGCGTGTTGGCCCACCTTGCCGTTGCGCCCAACGGAAGCGACTTTTCGAGCGTTGCCGCGTACGTGCGCACCCTCTTTGCGCGCTACCGTGTCTTTCGGCTGCTCAGTCCCTTACGCCACGATCGCCGCTATGGCGTGCGTGCCCTCAACGCCCGAATTGCCGAACATTGGCACCGCGCGCACCGCATCCCGTTCGTCGGTACGGGCGCGGGAAGACCGATCCTGCTTGGGCAGCCGATCACGATCGAAAGCAACGACTACAGTCTTTCCCTCTTCAATGGCGACCAAGGGGTGGTCTTTCCGTGGCTAGGGACGCTTTTTGCCTGGTTTCTCGACGCCGACGCGCCGCACGGGGTGCGCCCCGTGCCGCTTGCGCAATTGCCCCATTGGGAGAGCGCGTGGGCGCTGACCGTACACAAAGCGCAAGGGTCGGAATTCGACGCCGTGTTGCTCGTCTTACCTGCCGAGACCGTCACCGTAGCGACGCGCGAACTGCTCTATACCGCGATCACCCGGGCGAAACGCGGGTTCGTTTTCTGGGGTACCGAGGACGCTTTTCGCGCCGCAGTCGCGAATCGGACGGTTCGAGTCAGTGGTTTGGGTGGCGCGGTGGTTGGATCTGGTGCTTCTGCACGTTGATTCTTATGGGCCTTTGGCGGGATTTATTCGTCAAGGCCATGACGGCCAGAGTCACTCGCAGAAGGCGGTCAAAAGCATTGCCGTATCCGGGAAGCAGGTTACCAATTTGCGATCCATGGTCACAAGCTTGATGTCAAGCGCTTTTGCGAGCGCCACAAATTCACAATCATAGGCTGAGCACCCGCTGTGGTGTGTCAGTGAAAGAACGTCCAGCGAGGTTACGTCGTACTCCTTACCCTGAAACAGCGTTTCCATTTCAGCTTGGATTGCCAGCGCCTGGTCGAAACGGATCAACCCTTTGCGCAGGTAGAGCGAAAGCACATTGCGGAATTCGCTGCGCCAGAGAAAAGGAACCACCCAATCCGGGTCTCGAATCAGAAGCCGCTCCGCTGCTTCCGTATAAGGGGACGGCATCACCAGATAGACGATGAGATTGGTATCAGCAACGATCACGGCCGGCCTTCCTCGATCGCCTGTTGGATCTCCTCAGGTGATACGGCAGAATGCGGAATGTCTGGACGAATCTTGCGAAGACGTTCCAACCGTTCCTCAGGTGGTACCTGATGCGGTCTCAGAGCAATCTCAAGACAGTGGATCAACTCGCTGTTGATGGAACGGTGGTTGGCCTTGGCGACGATTTTAAGCCGTTCGTAGAGATCCTCAGGGATATTCTTCAGCGTGATGGTAGCCACAGCAAAAATCTCATCGTCTTATTTGCACAACCATTATGGTTCCACTTCGATGGAAAATCAAGTCTCTTCTGTGCGATCCGATCCCTGCTTCAACAACCCCTCTAACCCCGCTTCCGCGGCGGCGACGATCTCCCGCGGCATGGTGATCGGTCTGCCCCATTCGCGTGTGGTTTCGCCTGGCCATTTGTTGGTGGCGTCGATCCCCATCTTGCTGCCCAAGCCAGCGACGGGGGAGGCGAAATCGAGGTAATCGATCGGGGTGTTTTCGACCACCATCGTGTCGCGCGCGGCGTCGACGCGGGTGGTGAGCGCCCAGATCACCTCGGGCCAGGAGCGGATGTCGACGTCGTCATCGACGACGATGATGAATTTGGTGTACATGAATTGGCGCAGGAAACCCCAGACACCGAACATCACACGCCGGGCGTGGCCGGGGTAGGCTTTTTTGATCGCAACGAGCGCCAGCCGATACGAACAACCCTCTGGCGGCAGGTAGAAGTCGACGATCTCCGGGTATTGCCGCTGCAAAAGCGGTACGAAGACTTCGTTCAATGCCATGCCGAGCACCGCCGGTTCGTCCGGTGGCTTTCCGGTATAGGTGGTGTGGTAGATCGCGTCGCGGCGCATCGTGACCCGTGTGACGGTGAGCACCGGGAATTCGGCCCGTTCGTTGTAGTAACCGGTATGGTCGCCGTAGGGGCCTTCCTGCGCGGTGTCGCCGGGGTGGATGAACCCTTCCAGGACGATTTCGGCGCGCGCGGGAACTTCCAGGTCGCCAACGCCCGCGGCGGTGAGTTCGGTCTTTTCACCGCGCAGTAGGCCTGCGAACTGATATTCGGAGAGGGTGTCGGGAATGGGGGTGACCGCGGCAAGGATCGTTGCCGGGTCGCAACCGAGCACCACTGCAACGGGAAAAGGTTCGCCCGGGTGGGCTTTTTGGTGTTCGGCAAAATCGAGCGCACCGCCTCGGTGCGAGAGCCAGCGCATGATCACTCGGTTGCGGTCGATGAGCTGTTGGCGGTAGATACCCAGGTTCTGCCGCTTTTTGTGGGGGCCACGGGTGACGACGAGCCCCCAGGTGATGAGTGGCGCTACGTCCTCTGGCCAGCAGCGCTGGATAGGCAGTTGCGTAAGATCCACCGCGTCGCCTTCCCAGACGACTTCATGCACAGGGGCGCGGCCGACCCGTTTCGGCCCCATGTCGAGCGCGCGGCGCAGAAGCGGCAGTTTTTCCCAGGCGTCGCGCCAACCGCGCGGCGGTTCCGGTTCTTTGAGGTAGGCAAGCAGCCGCCCAAGGTCGCGCAGCGGCTCGCGCCAATCGCCCGATTCGGGGAGCTCTTGCCCCATGCCCCAGACGATGCGTTGTGGCGTGCCGAAGAGGTTGGTGAGTGCCGGAAAGTCGTACGCAGTTCCGTCGCTGCGCGCCGGCTGGGTGAAGAGCAACGCCGGCCCTTCCCGTTTGAGCGTTGCGTCGCTCCACGCGGTCATTTCCAGGTCGGGACTGACCGGTTGCGTGACGCGCAACAGTTCTCCGCGCGACTCGAGAAAGGTCAAGAACGCCCTTAGGTCGGGAAAACGGAGTTCATTGGCCATAGCGCTGTTTCGCTTTCGGAACATAGATTTCGATCGGCACGAACCCGATGTTGAGGCCCAGCCGTGTCTGCTGAAGGTTCGCGAACCGGCGGTCGACGAACGCGAGGGTCTTGCGGCGAACCAAGAAGGTGTAGGGCTGTTCTTCGACAAGGATCCGTTCGGCTTGCCGCCACAGTTGCATCCGTTTCGTCTCGTCGATTTCGCTGCGCGCCGCTTCGATGAGGCGATCGAACTCGGGGTTTTGGAACGAGACGAAGTTGTCTCCCCCCGGCCCGGCCTGTGACGAGTGAAAGATTTGATAGAGGTCAACCTCGACGCCAGAGGTCCACCCTAGCGTAATCGCGTCGAACGCCTTCTGGTTGAGGCGTTCGAGCATCACCGACCATTCTGTGGGGTCCGGTTCGAGAAGGATTCCGGCGCGCGCATAGAGATCTTTCAAGAGAAGCACCATGCGGCGCGTATCGTCGTTGTCTTGGAAGAACGTGAGCTTGAAGCGAAAGGGTTCGCCAGCGGCGTTCACCAGGACGCCGTCATTGGCGCGGCGATGCCAACCAGCTTCGGCAAGAAGCGCAAGCGCCCGTTCGAGGTTCGGGGGTTCGGGGCGCAACGACGGGTCGTGTTGCGGACTGCGCGGGTTGAAGGGGCTGACTGCCGGTTCGGCGTACCCGAGGAAGATTTCGCGGATGATGCGATCGCGGTCGGTCAAAAGCGTGAGCGCTTGCCGCACCCGTTTGTCGGCGAAAAACGTCGGTTTGCCGTCGCGAAGTGGGTTCCATGCGATGAAGCTGTAGCCGGCGGTTGGGGCGAGGTATTCGAACCGTGTCGCGCGCGCGGACAAACGCGTGTCGGCTTTCAGGCGTTCGTATTCGACTGGGCGCGCGCCGTAGAGATCGATTTCGCCATTGCGAAACGCGGTAAGCCGCGCCGTTTCGTTGGTGATCACTTTCCAGACGAGGCGCTCGAAAGGTGGCGCCACCGGTCCCCAATAGCGGGGGTTGCGCTCAAGCTCTACGATTCCCAGATCGGGCCGCCACGATTCCGGGTTACGCAAGCGATAGGGGCCGGTGCCGAAGAGCAACGCCCGCGAGCGGTTGAAGGTTTCGGGCTCGGAAAGGTAGCGTTCGTAGTAGTGGCGCGCCAGGATCTCCATCCCGCCTGCGAGCGCGAGTGCGTCGTAATAGGGTTCGCGAAAGCGAAAGCGGACCGTTCGGGGGTCGAGCGCTTCCACCGCTTCGATCTTTTGCAGGTAGGCCCGTGCGCGCGGCGCGGCGATCCGTTCGTCCATCACGAAGCGGAATGTGAAGACGACATCGTCCGCGGTAAGTGGGGTGCCGTCCGAGAAGCGCACGCCCGGACGCAAGCGGAAGGTGAGTGTTGTCCCCGTTTCGTCGAACGACCACGATTCGGCGAGTAACCCCTGCCACGCCAAGGTTTCGGGGTCGCGCACCAAGAGTGACTCCATCACGTAGGATTGCACTTCGGCGGCATAGGCGTCCGACGAAACGTACGGCGTAAGCGTTGCGATTCCCGTTGGTAGCGCCCGGACGAACCAATCCCCTTCGGCAAAATCGGGACGGGTGCGTGCGTGCGCGGCGCGCGCAAATGCGCCGAGCGCTGGCGGAGTTGCTGCGAAATCGTGCGCCGAATCCTGCGCAGAATCCCGCGCATCTGGTGGTGGCGACCCACCGCCCGTTGCCATTGCGCTGACGCTCAACCGGGCAAGCTGTTGGTTGGCGTAGCGCAAGTCCTGTTGCAGCTCGCGTAACTGCCCTTCCAACCGCCCGACCCGTTCCCATAGGCGGTCGTTTTGCCACATCGCAAGGAGCAAAAGGAGCGCGAGCGTCACCCATTCGAGCAGCCGACCCCAGCCGTTCATCGCGCTGGCTCCAAAGTGGCAGTGAGCGGGGTCGTTGTGCGGAGGCGTTGCAGCTGCGGGATGACCCGCAGTGCGTTTTCGGTAGTCGCCGAGGCGATCGCATCAAAGTCCGCTCCGCGCTGTTCGGCCAAAAAGGCCGCGTAGCGCACGAGATCGGCCGGTTCAGTCCGGCGCGTCGGGCGCGTTTCGGCCCACACGGGTGGGATATCAGGGGCATCGGTCTCGAGCACGATCCCTTCCAGAGGCAGTGTGCCCGCAAGCCGTTGCAGGTGTTTGGCTCGGGGGTGGGTCATCGCGCCGCCAAACCCCAGACAGAACCCGTGCGTGATCAAGTCTTCGGCCTGCGCACGCGAACCGTTGAAGGCGTGAATGATGCCACCGGAAAGGTTGGCTTTGCGGACGCGGATGCGCACCGCTTCGACAGCGCGGCGCGCATGACAGAGCACAGGAAGGTGCAGCCGTTCGGCAAGCGCCAGTTGCGCTTCGAACCAGACGACCTGCCGTGACCATGCAGGAGTGGTAACGAAGCGGTCAAGCCCGATCTCTCCGATCGCGACAGCGCCGTGCTCAGTAATCCACGCTTCGAGCGCCGCGCACGCGAACGCGGCTGCCGCTGTATCGTCGAGCGGCCGCCCCGCCTCGGCTTCGGCCCAGGCGTGGGCGTGGTCGACGAAACAGGGGTGGATGCCCCAGGCATGCGCGAGCGCCGGAAAATGGGCAAGCCGCGCCCGTTGGCTCGGCCACTGGCGCGGCTCGACCGCAGGGATGACCGCAGCCGCAACGCCCGCGCGCAGTGCGCCTTCCCAGACCGCTGCGCGATCGGTGTCGAACTCGGCGGCGTCGAGGTGCAGATGGGTATCGATGAGGGAAATCGGTGGTGGCATCCGTTACCGCAGCCCCTATGGGTCACACTACGTTTTCGGGTGCAGGCGTGTGCTGGTAGCGCGGGGTCCGTTTTTCGATGAACGCGTCGATCCCTTCTTGGGCATCCGGGTGCATCATGTTGCACGCCATCACTTCGGATGCGAGCTGATACGCCGCGTCGATCCCCATTTCGAGTTGACGATAGAAGAGCGATTTACCCATCGCGATCGAGGCACGCGGTTTGGCTTTGATCGAATCGGTGAGCTTATTGATCTCGTCGTCGAGCGCGTCAACCGCGACGACGCGGTTCACCAACCCGAGCGTCTGCGCCCGCTCCGCGGAGATGAATTCGCCGGTGAGCAGCATTTCCATTGCCGGTTTGCGGCCGATGTTGCGGGAAAGCGCCACTGCCGGAGTCGAACAGAAGAGTCCGACCGTGATGCCCGAGACTGCGAAGCGCGCGACATCGGCGGCAACAGCCAAGTCGCAGGTGGCGACGAGTTGGCAACCGGCTGCGGTGGCAATCCCGTGGACACGCGCGATCACCGGCACCGGTAACGTCATGATCGTTCGCATCACTTTGGTGCAGAGTGCAAAGAGGTCGCGTTGGAATTCCAAGGTGCAGTTCGCGCGCATCTCTTTGAGGTCGTGGCCGGCACAGAAGGCTTTGCCTGCGCCAGCAAGGACCACCGCGCGCACCGCTTCGTCCGTTTTGGCGCGTTCGAGTGCAGCGAGCAATGCTTCGAGCATCGCGCGGGAAAGCGCGTTGAACTGGGCGGGACGGTTGAGGGTGAGCGTCAAGACGCCATCGTCGAGCGTCTCTAACACGAAGGGTGCGTCGTTCATTGGGGCTCCTCCTTGTGGGTTATTCGATCGCTTCTTGCGAACGCGCCTGCTCGCGCAAGATGAATTTCTGAATCTTACCCGTCGAGGTCTTCGGCAGCGGCCCAAAAGTGAATTTCTTGGGAATTTTGTAGCCGGCGAGGAATTGGCGGCAGTGTTGCTGCAACTCCTCAGGGGTGACGGAAGCGCCTTCCCGCAATTCGATGAACGCGTGCGGTACCTCACCCCACTTCGGATCGGGGGAAGCGACGACCGCAACCGCCATCACCGCCGGGTGTTTGTAGAGCGCATCTTCGACTTCGATCGACGAGATGTTTTCCCCGCCGGAGATGATGATGTCTTTGGCGCGGTCTTTGATCTTGACGTAGCCGTCGGGTTCGAGCACGCCCAGGTCACCGGTATGGAACCACCCACCGCGGAACGCCTCTTCCGTTGCGGCCGGGTTCTTGAGGTACCCTTTCATCACCAGGTTGCCGCGGAACATCACCTCACCCATCGTCTGGCCGTCACGCGGCACCGGTTGCATCGTATCGGGGTCGAGCACCGAAATCGCCTCTTGGGCGTGGTTCGGCACCCCTTGGCGACCGTTCAAGCGCACCTGCTCGGCAAGGGAAAGCGTCGCCCATTCGTCGTGCTTGGCGCACACTGCGGCCGGTCCGTAGGTTTCGGTGAGGCCATAGACGTGGGTGATTTCGAACCCGATTTCGGCCATCGCTTGAAGGACGGCAGCAGGCGGCGGCGCAGCGGCGATCAGCCCTTTCACGGTTCGGCCCGCTTTGCCGCTCTTCCACGCTGGCGGCGCGGCATTGGCGATCATGCTGTGGACGATCGGTGCGCCGCAGTAGTGGGTCACCCCGTGCGTTTCGATCGCCTCCCAAATCCATTTCGGGTCGACGCGCCGCAAGCAGACATTGACACCAGCGTTCGCAGCGACCGTCCACGGGAAGCACCAGCCGTTGCAGTGGAACATCGGTAAGGTCCAGAGGTAGACCGAATGGTGCGACATCCCCCATGAGACGATATTCGAAAGCGCGTTCAGGTAGGCGCCCCGATGGTGGTAAACCACCCCTTTCGGGTTGCCGGTGGTCCCTGAGGTGTAGTTGAGCGAGATCGCATCCCATTCGTCGTCGGGATAACGGAATGCGAAGTTGGGGTCACCGCCACTCAAGAGCCCTTCGTAATCGAGTGTGCCCAGAAGTTCCCCCGGTCCGGAATATTCGGGGTCGTCGACGTCGATCACCAAAATCTTTCGGTCGATACGCGCGAGCGCGGCTTTGACGGTATGTGCATATTCGCGGTCGGTGATGAGGACCTTCGCTTCCCCGTGTTCCAGGATGAACGCGACCGTTTCGGGGTCGAGTCGGGTGTTGATGGTATTGAGCACCGCCCCCGCCCCCGGGACGCCGAAATGGCATTCGAGCATTTCGGGGGTGTTGTTGAGCACCACCGCGACCGTGTCGTTCTTCCCGACCCCAAGATGGTGCAGCGCGGAAGCCAATCGTCGCGCCCGTTCGGCAAACTGGGCCCAGGTGTAACGGCGGTTGCCGTGGATCACTGCCAGCCGATCGGGGTACACGGCAGCGGTGCGTTGCAGGAAGCTGAGTGGCGTGAGCGGCACGTAATTGGCTTCACACCGCTCGAGCCCGACTTCATACGCTTTGGTCATGCGGAGACCTCCTCTGGGTGGGTTAGGCGCAACGAAAAGAGACGGCAGGCATTTTCCGTAGTACGTTCGGCAAAGGTGGCGAAGTCGATTCCGAGAAATTCCGCTAAAAATTCTGCGGTGTGGCGCACAAAGGCGGGTTCGCATCGTTTGCCACGGTGCGGGACGGGCGCCAGATAGGGGGCGTCGGTCTCGACCAGGATCCGGTCGAGCGGAACGTAACGGGCTACCTCCCGGACCGACGCCGCGTTCTTGAACGTGGCGATGCCCGAAAAAGAGATGTAGAAGCCGAGATCCAATGCGGCTTTCGCCGTTTCGCGGCTTTCGGTGAAGCAGTGCATCACGCCGCCAACCGCTTCGGCTCCCTCTTCACGAAGGATTGCGATCGTGTCGTGCGCGGCGGCGCGAGTGTGGATCACGAGCGGCAACTTCAAGGTGCGGGCCGCCTGGATATGGGTACGAAAGCGGGTGCGCTGCCACTCAGGCGCGTCGGTGAGTCGATAATAGTCGAGCCCGGTTTCCCCGATCGCGACGACTTTGGCGTGGTTCGCGAGCGCAACCAAGCGATCCACGGTCGGCTCCTCGACGCCTTCGTTATCTGGGTGGACGCCGACGGTGGCCCAGATATTGGGGTGGGCTTCGGCAATTTCCAGTACCTCTCGCGCGCGTTCCAGCGTGGTGCCGATCGAAACCGCTGCGACGACGCGGTTTGCTGCCATATTGGCCAGAACTTCGTTCAGTCGTTCTTTGAGTCCGGGGAATTCGAGATGGCAATGGGTGTCGATCAGTTGGGTCATGGTCGTCTTTTCGCTTCCGTTGGGGTCATAACGTGTGGGTGGTTTTGCCGGAGCCGATGAGTGCCCCAAGTTTTTGTTCGATCAGCGCTTTGACCTTGGGCGTGAGTTCGCCATCGTCGAAATGCACGCCCACGCCCTGGACGCGCCCGCCGGCGACGTTCGGAGGGTTGATCCACGCAACGGTACCCGAAAGGAGAATCGGTTCCGATTCGTCGGGGAGTTGCACGCGAAGAAAAAGGGGATCGCCCAAACCGAATTTCCGGTTGGTCGGGACGAAGAGACCGCCCCGCTTCAGCCAGGGCATATAGGCGGCGTAGAGCGCAGAGACAGCTTCGATGTGCACGGCGAGCACGGTGGCGCGGCTGCTTGCCTTTTCGCCCATTGCGTTGCTGTTCGCTTCACTTGCCGCGTCTGGGGAAACCATCACGAAACTCCGTCGCAGTAATTCAGCCACAGGGTTTCGCAGAGCGACGCCGTGTTGAGGGGATGATCGACCCACGGCGCGATTGCCGTGGCAAGGCGGGCGATGCGAAACCATTCGATGGGCGAGCGCCGTTTGGCCACGGCTGTGATCTGCGCTGCAGCATCGGGAAAGTGTAAGCGTTCCGGACGATTCGCGCAAGCATCTCCCAAGGTGGCGATGGTGAGCAGATCAGCGAGCCAGTACTGGTACCAACGAAAAAGCTCGGCGAAGCGCAGCCCGTTGGGATCCCCCTCTTGCGCTTTGAGGCGCTGCGTCCATTCGCTGGCCACCGCGATCGGTTGCCGCCATGCGCATTCGGCGGCGTCGCGGACGAACGCATCGCGCAGCGCATTTTTTCCGGACGACAAGAAGCGCCATGCCGCAAGCGGCGCACCCCGATGCAGCGCCAAAGCCGCAGCGATCGCCTGTTGGGGGTCCTTGGCGGGTTCTGCCTGCGCGCCGGCCTGCTGCCACGCCGCGCGCAACCACGCTTCGGCTTGCGCGATCGGGGGGGGAAGGATGCGCCACTGTTGGGTCCGACTGAGAATCGTGGGTAACAACCGTCCAGGCGCGTCACTCACCAAGACGAACAGCACCGCCTGCGGCGGCTCTTCCAGAATTTTGAGTAACGCGTTCGCGGTGTAGCGATTCATCGCTTCGGCCGGTTGGATCACCACTGCACGGCGAACCCCGTGCGCAGAAAGCGCAAGGTCCGCTTGCAACGCGCGCACAGCGTCGATCGGTATGCCCTGCGTACCCGATTGCGGGGTCAATTCGAAACGATCGGGATGCGCGGTTTCGTCGTCGAGCGTACAGGCTGGGCATTGGCCACACGGTTCGATTCCGGCTTCGGGGGGGGCAGCGCAGGTCCAGCGACGCGCCAATAAAGCGGCTAGGTGGTGTTTGCCGACCCCTTCGGGGCCTGCCAGCAAAAGCGCTTGCGGCGCCCGCCCCTGACGCCATGCCTGGAAGAAGCGTTCGATCCAGGGCATCAGCCACGGGTAAGCAAAAGCGGCGTCACCCATCGTGCGCCACTCCCTGCGACGGTGATTGTCGGGTCTTGGGTGCAAACCACCGTTGGGCAACGGTCGCCAATACGATTTCGGTGAGCCGCTCGGGTGGTAACTGCGCGTCCAACACACAATAGCGTTCGGGGTCTTGCGCAGCGCGCGCCAGGTACGCAGCGCGCACTGCGGCAAAGAATGCTTCCGACTCGCGCTCGAAGCGGTCGCACGCGCTGGGACCGTCAGAGAGATCTCGGTTGGCCCGCCGTTTGGCCGCCGCGGCTACCGGTAGGTCGAACAAGAAGACCAGGTCGGGTTGCCGGCCAGAACGGGTCCATTCGTCGAGTTGGCGAAAACGTTCGCGATCGACCCCTCGTCCGCCAACCTGGTACGCGAACGAGGCATCGGCAAAGCGGTCACACACCACCCATCGTCCCGCTGCCAACGCGGGATCGATCACCGTGAGGAGGTGTTCGCGCCGTGCGGCACAGATCAGCATCAATTCGGTCTCCGCGTGCATCTCGTGCGTCAAGACCAACGTTCGGATCGCTTCGCCAACGGGGGTGCCGCCCGGTTCACGCGTGGTGACGGTGGCTACCCCCTGCGCTTCTTGCAGCCACTCGGCGAGCGCCGCGATCTGCGTGCTTTTGCCGGCACCGTCGATTCCTTCGAAAACCAAGAAACGGCCGCGCGTGCTCATTGGGTGGACTCCGCATTCCGCATCGCTTGACGATACGCGCGAACCGCGCGGTTGTGTTCGGTTAGGGTTCGGGAAAAGATGCTGGTCGCGTCGGTGCCGCTTGCGACGAAGTAGAGATAGTCGGTCTTTTCGGGGTGAGCAACCGCCTGAAGCGACGCCAAACTGGGCAGTGCAATCGGTGAGGGCGGCAACCCCTGCCGGGTATAGGTGTTGTGGGCGGTGTCGTGGCGCAGATCCCGCTTACTGAGCGAACCGTCGTAGCGTTCGCCCAGCCCGTAGATCACCGTTGGATCGGACTGCAATGGCATCCCTTTGCGCAGGCGGTTGAGGAAAACGGATGCGACTTTGCCGCGATCTTCCGGGTGGGCGGTCTCTTTTTCGACGATCGACGCCAAAATCAACAGGGCTTCCGGGGACTCCAGCGGAAGGTCGGGGTCACGTCCTGCCCAAACTTCTGCCAATACGCGACGCATCCGTTCGTGTGCCTGCCGGTAGATCGTCTGGTCTGGCGTCATCCGGTCGAAGAGGTAGGTATCGGGAAAAAACCACCCTTCGGCATACGGAACTTGGGCGCCGATCGCAGAGAGGATCGTCTGTTCGTCCGCGCCTTGCAGGGTATGGGTCAGATAGGGATGCGCGTCGATTGCCGCCTGCATCTGGCGAAAGGTCCACCCCTCGACGATGGTGAGGCGGTCGCGGATCACCTCGCCACGAACGACCATCGCGAGCGCCTCTTGCGGCGAGACCGACGGTGGAAATTGGTAATATCCAGCGATCACCCGCTCAGGCCGCTCCCGCCAGACCAGCCAGCGCCACAAAAGCGTTTCGCCGCCAAGCGTTTGCGCCAAGCGCTCCGCGGCGCCGATCACACCGGTTCCGCGGGGAATCTGCACCGAGACCGTTTCGGTGACCGGAAGTGGCGTTGTGCGCCACCGTTCCAGCAGCGTCCAGACGCCACCCAGCGCAACGAGCACAAGAAGGAGCAGTGCAAAACCCAACCGAATGCCACCACGCATCGCAACAGGGGGTGGCGCAACGCACGGTTGGATTTCCAGGTGCGGGCAAAAGCGGGTCGTCATGGGGTCGATTCTAGCGAATTTTGCGATAATACCGTCCCATGGAAAGCGCACACGTTGATTCGACCCAGCCCTTCGCGACGTTGCTGGTCAATGGGCCAGACGCACAACGCTTCTTGCAGAGTTTGACGTGCAATGACGTCACGTCATTGACGACAGATGCGCGGCAGTGGAATGGGCTATGCACCCCCAAAGGGCGGTTGTTGGCCATTTTCTGGTTGGAGCGTGTCGAGGAGACCACTTTTCGGATCCTCATCGATCCCGAAAGTGCGCCGTTTCTCCAAAGCACACTCCTCAAATATCGTTTCCGCAGCAAGGTAACGATCGACCTTGGCGCCGAAACGAGCGGCCTGACGTGGGCAACGTTCGTTGCCGAGGGTTGGCCGTGGATTTTGCCGCCAAACCGGGAGATGTTCTTGCCACAATGGGTGAATCTCGACCTCATCGGTGGCGTCAGTTTCAAAAAAGGGTGTTACCCTGGGCAAGAGATCATTGCCCGTACCCGCTATTTGGGAGAAGTCAAACGACGAATGGTCAAAGTGGTGGGCGCGGGTGACCCACCCGCTGCGGGTACGCCTTGCTTTAGTGCGGCGATGGGCGAACAGACTGCCGGGCGCGTGGTGCTTTCCGTGCCGCACCCGGACGGTTATGCGGCGCTTGTATCGGTCCCGAAATCGGTGATCCCGGAAGGCACCGTGGCGATCGGCGCGCCCGACGGCGCGAAAGCGACCCTCACGCCGCTTCCTTACGCGCTCGACGAGGTCAAAGGATGAACTGGAAGCGCCACGCCAGCCTCATCGGCAACCTGCTCCTTTTTATCGCATTCGTGATGCTCTTTTACTTCGGCGCGCTGTGGGAGCGGTTGGGGGTTGGGGCGTTCCTGCTTTGGATGGCGGTTGCTGCGGCGGGCGTCTTCGCGATCCTCAACGCCGAAACGCCGCACGACCCAAACCTCTGACGCAGTCATGGTCATTGTGGTGACGCTGCGCGCAACACCGTGAGGGGCGGCTGCGCGAGGAGCCCTTTGGCGCGCCACCACCCTAGGATGCCGACCAGCACGGCCACGATCAGCGCAGCAGCCGCAAGCGGCCCCCAGCGTACGGGGAGCAGCAGATCGAAGAGGCGATACGCCAACCACGATCCCAGCAGACTGGCGGCGAGCACCGAAAAGAGCGCGGCAAGCGCGCCAACGGTAGCGGCTTCGCCGAGCAGGAACGGATGGGCAACGCGTTCCTGCAGCCCCAACGCTCTGAGGAGCGCCACTTGCTGCGCGCGCCGCTCGTCTCCAGCAGCCCAACCCAAAAGCAGGACCAGACCGCCTGCTGCCAACGCGAACGCGAAGACGGCTTCGAGTAAGCGGGTGACGTCGTTACTCAACCGTTCGAACTCTGCGCGCAATTGCTCGACGTCGATCACCGTGACGTTCGGAAATTGCGCAACCAGCGTGCGTTCGAATGCTCGCTCATGCGGTGGCAACCGAATCGCAGCCATAAAGATTGCAGGGAAATGTTCCAACGCGGCTGGCGTGGTGATGAAAAAGAAATTGGGGCGCATCGACTCCCACCGCAGCGCACGAATCGAAGTGATCGATACCGTCACCGTTTCGCCTGCGATCCCGAACGTCACCGTATCGCCCACTTTGATGTCGAACAGTTTCGCCAATCCCGCCTCTACCGAGGCTTCGCGCGCCGTGCTGTCACCGTGCCACCGCCCGGCGACGATTCGGTTGTCCTCAGGCAAAGCGGTGGACCAGGTGAGGTTGAACTCCCGATTCGCCAAACGCTCGGCGCGCGGGTTGGCGTCCAAAAGCGCTTGTGGGATCGGTGCGCCGTTGATCGACTGCAATCGACCGCGCACCATCGGCCAAAAGCGCGGCGGAGCGATGCCCGCTTTTTCGAAGTGTGTCGTGAGCGGCGCAACCTGATCGGGCATCACGTTGATCACGAAACGGTTCGGCGCATCAGGCGGAGTTTGGTAGCGCCACGCCGCCAGGAGGTCGCTGCGCACGAAGAGCAACAGCCAAATCGCGGTCAATCCCACAGCGAGCGCTGCGACCTGAATCGCCACCGTCAGGGGCTGGCGCACGAGAAAGAGCAAAATGAGGCGAACTGGCGTGGGCGTCCGCTGCGGCAGAAAACGGTAGGCGAAGCGAAGGAGGACAATCGCCAACACACCGAAGCCGCACGTGATCGCAGCAATCACCGCAAGCGCGGTCACTGCGAGCTGCCATTCGCCCGCCAATGCTACCGTGACGCCGGCAAGAGCCCCACTGGTGACAAGCACCCATCCGAGCCACCCCAAGGGATGGCTGGGCGGCGCGACGTGGCGCAACACAGCGATCGGCGGCAGACGGACCAGCCAGACGAGCCACGGTGTGACAAATGCAGCGACCAGTACGAAACCAAGCAGCGCAGCCGGCCATCCGGCAACGAACGCAGCGGGCCCAAGTCCCGTGTGCGCGACGAGCGCTTGCAGCAATTCGGCAAAAAGCGATTGTGCGCCCCACCCGATCACCAACCCGGCTCCGACTCCCAGTGCCGCGAGAACCAAAAAGCGCAACCCCAAGAGCATGAGGAGGCGCAAGCGGCTGATTCCCAGCGCGCGAACCACCGCAACGCGACGGGTCAATTGCAGTGCGACGCGCCGCGCTGCCAGCGCCACCGCGACTGCGGCAAGTACCACAGCAGCGATGGTGCCCAAGCGCAGGAACCGCTGCACCTGCTCGAGGAGCGTCTTGACCGACGGTTGGGCTTCGTCGACTGCAACAAGCCGTTCCCCTGGTTGCAGCAAGGCTTCGATCTCCGCTTTGATCTGGGGTAGCGCTGCTTGCGGCGCGACGATGTGCCAGCGCCAAGTGGCCCGGCTCCCCGGGGCGATCAGCCCCGAAGCGTCGAGCGTTTCGGTCGAAACGATGACTTCGGGCAGAAAACTCAAAAAATCGGCCCCTTGTTCGGGAGTCGATTCGAGGATCCCAGCCACCACCACCTCACTGCGCCCCAGGGCGAACGTCATCCCCTCGCGCAATCCCAAGAGCGCTGACAGACGGGCGTCGATCCACGCTTGGTTGCTTGTCAGATTGGCTGCATCGACGATCACGAGTCGAGGATTCTCTTCGGTCGCCGCTTCATCGGTAGATCCCGCTGCACGGAGTCGGATGGTGCCGCGCAGCGGGTACCCTGGTCCAATCGCACGCAGCGCGACGAGTTGTCGATCACCTTGCGGCGTTCGTACCATCGACGTCGTGGTGACCGATTCGGCTACCCGAATTTCCGGATGCTGCGCGCGCCACCCGTGCCAGCGCGCAGCAAAGGGGCGTGACGATGCGATTTGCAAGTCTCCAGCAAGCCACGCTCCGGCCTCGGTCACCAGTGTCGACGTCAAGCGGTCGTTTAGCCACGCAACGGATGCAACGCAGGAGACTGCAACGGCGAGCGCTGCAACGAGCGCCCAGAGTCCACCCGCGCCATCAAGGAGCGCGCGCGACAGCCGCCAATGGTGCCAACCCCGTTGCCACGAACGCATCACCCCTCCGAAGCCAAGCGATCGCGCACCAACCGCCACCAGAACGCTGCGCCCAGGGGCAGGATCGCATCGTTGAAATCGTACCGGCTATTGTGAAGCACGCACCCGCCCTCCCCTGGCCCGTTTCCGATCCAGAGATACGCGCCGAGGCGTTTTTGCAAGAAATAGGCGAAATCTTCCGCCCCCATCGATGGGGGTTGGTCGCGCAGCACACGTTCGGCACCGACGACGGTCGCGGCGGTACGTGCCGCGTTTTCGGCAGCGGTTGCGTCGTTCACGGTCGGCGGATAACCGTCGTGCCAGCGCCATTCGGTTTCGGCGCCGACGCTCGCTGCGATCGCCGTGGCCAAGTGCGTTGCGGTTTCGATGATATGGAGCATCGTCGCGTCGGAAAAGGCACGGACCGTTCCGGCAAGGGTGACGCGATCGGGCAGGACGTTGTACGCGGTTCCCCCGTGGAACTGCGTCACGGAAAAGACCGCGGCTTCTGTTGGCGGGATCCTACGGCTGATCGCACTTTGTACGTACGTGACGAATTGACTGGCGGCAACAATGAGATCGGCACCCAAATGGGGCATCGCTGCGTGGGTGCCCGATGCTCGGAAAGTCAGGTCGAAACTCTTGGTGCCTGCCATCACCGGGCCGGTATGAACCGCAAAGGTGCCAACCGGCAAACCCGGCCAGTTGTGCAGTGCGTAGATCTCGTCGATCGCAAAGGCATCGAGCACCCCTTCTTCGACCATGACGCGCGCCCCCCCGCCCCCCTCTTCCGCGGGTTGGAAGAGGAAAACGACCGTCCCCGCGAAATCGGGTTCTGCAGCGATCGCTTCTGCTGCAGCAAGCAGCATCGCGGTATGACCGTCATGGCCGCACGCGTGCATACGGCCGGGATGGCACGAACGGTGGTCGAAGGTATTGGCCTCTTCGAGCGGCAGTGCGTCCATGTCGGCACGAAGCGCGATCGTAGGCCCTGCACCCATGGTGCCGGTGATCGATGCGACCACGCCCGTTTTCGCCCACCCCGTCTGCGGGGTCAGTCCGATCGCGCGCAACCGTTCCGCGACGAAGGTCGCGGTTGCCTCCTCTTGGAAGGCCAACTCAGGGTGGCGGTGAAGATGTCGCCGCCACGTTTGCCATTCGGCGAACCGGTGGTGCCAGCGGTCATGCCACCGCTGCCATACCGGGCTCTCCAACGTCAAGGGTTCCATCGTCTCCTCCGACTCCGTTCATTCGATCGAGAGGTTGAGTTGCGTCGGTGGCAAACCTTTTTGCCGGCGAACCGCCTCGATCTGTTGCGCAATCGCGGTTTCCCCTTTGCTGAGCGCAAGCGTCACCGCAGTGTATCCGCGGTCAGAACGCGCTTCGGTATCGGCGCCGTGGGTAAGCAGCCGCGCAACGACCGCGGCGTGACCGTTTCGGGCCGCCCACATCAGGGGGGTCATTCCGTTCTCCGAAGCCCGGTTGGGGTTCGCGCCGGCTTTGAGCAACAAGTCGACGATCGCGGTATGGCCTTGCATCGCGGCGTAGATCAGAGGGTTCCAGCCGTCGTGATCGAAGATGGCCCCAGCTTCGATCAGCTGAGCGGCAATCTGGGTATATCCGCCATAAGCCGCCGCCATCAACGCGGTTTCGCCGACGAGGTTGCGTTGATTGACCGAAGCACCGTGACGAAGAAGCGTACTGACGAGCTCCGTTTTCCCTCGACGCGCCGCCCAGACCAGCAAGGGATTGCCTTCACGGTCGCTGACGTTGGGGTCGAGCCCCCGCGCGACGAGCGACGCGACGGTTTCGACATCTTCCTGCGCCAATGCGCGTTGCAGCTGTGCATAGATCGCTGCGCCATTTTCCGCCGTCGCACCGACTGGTGCGAAGAATGGCGCGAGGCACGCCATCCAGGTTACGATGATGCGTTTTCCCTCCCAGCGTCTCACGGGGCCTCCTCGTTTTCCTGACCGACGAAAGTAAGCGGTTTGTTCACTTTTTCCCATTGTTCGCGCTCTGTCAGCAACAAGGCATGGGTGAGCGGATGGTTTCTTGCGAAATCGATAGGCAAGCCAATACGATACCCTTTTCCTGCCCGTGCTACTTCGAGTTGTGGAAGCGGCTTTTGGTTTCGCGCCCGCGCAAGGATCACCGCCAACCGGAGCGCCAAGATCGCGTCCCACTCCGGGTCGTACTCGGCCAACTCTTTGAGCCGCGCGAGTTTGCCGCGATGCGCAAGGATCCATCGCGCCAGTCGCGCTTGATCCGATTGCGAAAAACCGGGGAGATCCGCGTTCGCAAGCAAATAGGCACCGTGTTTGTGGTAACCACTGTGCGCGACGAAAAGTCCTACTTCGTGCAGCCGCGCTGCCCACGACAGGAATTGGCGCATGGGGTGGTAGGGATCCTGCCATGCGGGTTGTAACTGTCCAGCCAGTCGCAACGCTTCGGCTTCGACCCGCAACGCATGCGGGCGGTCGACCTGGCACCGTTCCATCAACCGTTCGACGCTCGCCTCCCGGATATCGTGATGGTGCGTGCGCCCCAACAGATCGTAGAGCACCCCAAGCCGCATCGCGCCGTTGGCATACCGCGCCTCAGCAATCGCCAACGCTTCAAAAGCCGCTTTCATGATGGCCAAACCTGCAGCGAAGAGATCGGCGCGCTCCGAACGCATACCGGGTAATCGAGCGATGCGCTCGACCGCTTTGGCGTCGAGTATGACGCGTTCGATCTCCTGCAATACCGGCAGCGTGATCGCCTCGTCGGTCAGTTCCATCGCAACCGCAACGTCACGGATCGCGCGGGCCGAACCGCTCGAAACGAAGACCTGCTCCCAGCCGATCGTGCGGTAGGTTTGCGCGATCGCCTCGAGTTCCATGCGCGCAGCGGTGGTCGCTTGAGCGAAACGCCGCGGCGTCACTTCCCCATCGGGAAAAAAGCGAGTGGTGAAACTGACACAACCCATGTAGAGGCTTTCGAGCCATTCGGGCGCAAACCCACGACCGATGATGAATTCAGTGGAACCGCCACCAATATCGAAAATCAAATTCTGCCGATGAGGGTTGGCGATCGAATGGGCAACGCCCAGATAGATGAGGCGCGCCTCTTCGCGACCAGAGATCACCTCGATGGGAAAGCCCAAGAGTTCCTGACCTTCGGCGATGAAATGCGCCGCATTTTTTGCGACACGGAGCGTATTGGTCGCCACGGCACGGAGCGCATCCGGCGGAAAATCGGCAAGCCGCTCCGAAAATTGCGCCAGCGCTTGCCAACCGCGGCTCATCGCTTCCGGCGTCAACCACTTCTCGGCGGTCAGGCCTGCCGCAAGACGGACCGGAACTTTGTATTCGTCACGAGGAAAGACAAGCTCCCCGTCCACGGCGGCGATCGTGAGGCGAAACGTATTGGACCCTAGGTCTACGGCTGCAAGCTTCATCCCGCCATTGTACGCATATCACGGTACAATTGGTCAGAACGCACAGGAGGAGAAGATGCCCACCCCCGTTCCACCACCGGCGAACTACCCAGCCGACCATTTTTTCAACCGCGAATTGTCGTTGTTGCAATTCCAAAGGCGGGTATTGGCGATGGCGGAAAACCCAGCTACGCCGCTCATCGAACGGGTGCGCTATCTCTGCATCGTCTCCAGCAACCTCGACGAATTTTTCGAAATCCGCGTCGCTGGGCTCAAAGAGCAGCAGCACCAAGGACTCACGCGCGCCGGCATCGACGGCATCGCGATCGACGAACTCTTGGAGCGGATCGGCAAAGAGGTCCATTCCCTGGTTTCGCGGCAATATGCGCTGTGGAACGATACCTTGATCCCGGCGCTGGCGCGGGAAGGGGTCGTCTTCGTCCGCCGCAACCACTGGACCGACGCGCAACGGGAGTGGCTCGAGCGCTATTTCGTCGACCAGATCGAACCGCTCCTTACCCCGATCGCGCTCGATCCCGCCCATCCTTTTCCGCGCATCCTCAACAAGAGCCTCAACTTCGCGATCGAACTCGAAGGGAAAGACGCGTTCGGGCGTACCTCGGGCCGGGCCATTTTGCAAGCGCCACGGGCTTTGCCCAGAGTTTTGCGGCTCCCCAAAGGGCTTTCCGAACACCCGTACGCGTTCGTCTTCCTCTCTTCGATCATTCACGCCAACGTGCACCGCCTCTTTCCGGGCATGACGGTAAAGGGGTGTTACCAATTTCGCGTCACGCGCAATTCCGACCTCTTCCTGGACGAAGAGGAGATCAAAGACTTACGGGATGCGCTCTCCGGCGAACTGCGGCAACGCCACTTCGGTGACGCCGTGCGTCTGGAAGTGGCCGACAACTGCTCCGAGCAGATGGCCCGGTTTCTGCTCGAGCAGTTCGGCCTGACCGAGCAGGCGCTCTACCGCGTTCCGGGGATCGTCAATTTGGTGCGGTTGATGGCGATCTGCGACGAAGTCGATCGGCCCGACCTCAAATTCCCCCCCTTCACTCCTCGGGTTCCGAAAGCGTTGGCGCGCCCTCAGGACACCTTTGCCACGCTCCGTCGCCAGGATCTGCTGTTGCATCACCCGTACGAAAGTTTCGAGCCGGTGATCAACTTCCTGCGGATCGCGGCCGACGATCCGAACGTCGTCGCGATCAAAATGACCGTCTATCGCACCGGTATGGATTCGATCCTGATGGAACAGCTGATCCGCGCCGCACAGTTGGGGAAAGAGGTCACCGTGGTGATGGAGTTGATGGCGCGGTTCGACGAAGAGGCGAACATCCGCTGGGCAAGAAGGCTGCATGAAGCGGGCGCCCATGTGGTTTATGGCGTTTTCGGCTTCAAAACCCATGCAAAGCTCTTGTTGGTAATCCGGCGCGAAGGGGGGCAACTGCGTCGCTACTGCCATATCGGTACAGGCAACTACCACCCAAAAACCGCTCGTCTGTATACCGATTTCGGATTGCTCACCGCCAACCCGGAAATCGGCAGCGACGTCGATGCCATTTTCCGATCGATCACGGGCATGGGCGATGCACCGCAATTGCGCCATCTTTGGCAGTCGCCCTTTACGTTGCATGCCAACTTGCTGGCGCACATCCGCGCCGAAGCCGACGCAGCGCAGGCTGGACGTCGCGGGCGAATCATCGCCAAGATGAACGCACTACTCGAACCCCACCTGATCGAAGCGCTCTACGCCGCGTCGCAAGCGGGTGTGGAGATCGACCTCATCGTTCGTGGCCCATGCGCCCTCAAACCGGGCATAGCAGGCCTTTCGGAAAACATTCGCGTGCGCTCGATCGTTGGACGCTTCTTGGAGCATCACCGCGTCTTCTATTTTTATGCGGACGGGGCGCGCAAAGTCTATCTTTCCAGTGCCGACTGGATGGATCGCAACTGTTTCCGCCGCGTCGAAGTCGCGTGCCCGGTGTTGGACCCGGCGCTCAAACGGCGGGTGATCAAAGAGGGTTTGCGCATCTATTTGCTGGACAATGCGCAAGCGTGGGAGTTGGGACCGGACGGGCGCTACCGGCTCAAGCACGCCCGGACGATGCGGCGTGCCGCACAAGAGCTGCTCCTTAGAGAACTCGCGAAAAGCAACTGAGTCAAGACGACTCCCACGTCGCCGGTAATACCCGTTCGGGGTGGACGTGCCGCAGGCGTGCGATCTCCGGACACGCTTGGTGGTGAATGGTGAGCCCGCGGCTGCGGCTCAAAAATGCGACGATCGCATCACCTAGTTGGGGTAAACAACATTTCGCTGGTTGTGCGTAAAAGCCACGCTCCCCGCCGATCACCACAGACGCGACGGCATTCGTGCCCACGTGATCCTGCGGTGCGCGACGGCGCGCTGCGGAAGCCGATTCACTGGCGTCCGGCTTTCCTTCGACCGCTTCGAGCAGCGCTTTGGGCCCTACCTCGCCCCGGGCGAACGCGCGGTAGAGCGCAGCCGGTTCTTTGAATCCCAGTCGTGCCGCCAAATCATCGACTTTGGTCTTCGTTTTCCCAGCACGGGCGAGCGTCTGCTCCACGAGCGTTTTGCCGCGCGCTTCGAGTTGCGCTTGCTCGGCCTGCGCGAACCAGAGTCGAATCTTGCTGCGCGCGTGGCGCGTCACGACAAACCCAGGTTGTAACCAGTCACGCGACGGCCCACCCGTTTTCGCGGTGAGGATCTCGACCGTTTGTCCGGTCGTCAACGGTGTGTTGAGCGGGACGATCTGGCCATCGACCTTCACCCCCCGGCAGCGATGCCCCACGTCGGTGTGGATGCGATAGGCGAAATCGATCGGCGTTGCGCCATACGGCAGGTCGATCACGCGACCTGCCGGTGTGGTCACGTAAATCACCTCCTCTTTGATTGCGCGCTTGACCCGATCGGCCCAAACATTGGCGTCGGCGACCTCGTCGCGCCACGCCAACAACGAACGGAGCAGCGCGATCTTTTCGTCGTACGAAGAGGGTTTGGGCGCCCCCTCTTTGTACCGCCAATGGGCCGCAACGCCGAATTCGGCAGCACGGTGCATTTCGAAGGTGCGAATCTGCACCTCGAGCGGACGTCCGTCTGCTGCGACCACCGCCGTATGGAGCGATTGATAGCCGTTTGCTTTCGGGCGGGCGATATAGTCGTCGAACTCCCCTTCGATCGGCTGGTAACGGGCGTGCACCTCGGCAAGCACGGCGTAACAGTCGGCAACCGTGGGAACCAAGATGCGCACGGCGCGCAGATCGTAAATTTCGCGTAGGTCCAACCGTTTGCGCTGCATCTTGAGAAAGATGCTGTACAGATGCTTGGGGCGCCCTGTCACCTCGAACGGCGCAATTTTCATCTGCTGCAACAGCGCGGTAAATTCCGCAATCCGTTCCGTGATGAACGCTTCTCGTTCCACCCGTCGCTCTTCGAGGCGTTTCGCCAACGACTTGTAGGTTTCGGGATCGAGCAGACGGAACGCAAGGTCCTCGATCTCCCACTTGAGCCGCCAGATTCCCAACCGGTTCGCAAGCGGCGCGTAAAGCGTCTGCGATTCGGCCGCAAAAGAACGAGCGATTTCGTGCTCCGGGTGTTTCGCAAACCAGCGAAGGGTCATCACGCGGGAGCTCAGCCGCAACAGCACCACGCGTACGTCTTCGACCATCGCGAGCACCATCTTGCGAACCGCCTCGATGGTGTCGCGCTCCGGTGCGCTTTCGCCACCATACAACCGCACGCCATGGAGCCGCTGCAACCCTTTGATGAGCCTCAGGACGTCAGGAGATAAAGATTCTTGAATCGCATCCCACTGTTCCGGTACGCGCGTGGGAACCGGATAGAGCAACGCTGCCAAGCGGCTGGCTAAATCAAGCTTCAGTTCCGCAGCCAATAACGCCATCCCAAGGGCATGGGACCAGACCGGTTCGCCCGTTTCCAGCGTCAAACCCTCCAGCCAGCTCTGGGCATCGCGAGCTACCGTTTCCAACTGTAGGCGCTCTGGCTCGCTCAGCTCGATGCCGAGCGCCGCTTGAGCGGTCTCCCAAGAGGCTACGGCTACGGATGAGGTGGTTGCAACCATGACGATTTGTGCGAAACTTCGATCATGCGATTATCCCATTGCGCTGCAGCTCTGCGTCACGCTTACGCACTCTTGTTTTATACCGTTTCCTTTTGGTCGGGAAACATGGTGTTGGCACGCGCGTTTCGCGACGATTTACCCCCGATCCAGCTCGCGATGGCCCGGTGGGTGATCGCGTTTTTCCTCTGCCTTCCGTTTGCGCTCCCCCTTTGGCGTACGCACTGGCCACAGATAAAAACGCACTGGCGGTTGCTGACCCTTTTGGGCGTGTTGGGGGTCGGTTGCTACAACACTTTTGCGTACATGGCACTGCAATACACGACCGCGATCAACGCCACCTTGCTCAACACGCTGATTCCGATCGTGACGATGCTGCTTGCCGCAGTGCTGGTCCATGAGCCAATCAGCGGGCGCAAAGGGATGGGCATCGCGCTTGCGTTGCTGGGGGTGGCTACCGTGATCACTCATGGTGACTGGACGTTGCTCGCGCAACTCGAATTCAACCGGGGTGACCTATGGATGCTCGCCGCGGTGTTTTCTTGGGCGCTCTACACGGTATTGTTGCGTCGCCGTCCCGCTGGGATCGACCCCCTCGTGCAGCTGCTCTTTTACATCGCGGTTGGTATCGTGGTTTTGATCCCGTTCACGCTGTGGGAACACTACGGGTTGGGCAAGGTCCCCACTCTTTCCCTGACGACGCTTCTGGTGATGGCTTATACCGGTCTCTTTCCCGGTTTTCTCGGCTACATTTTCTACAATGCTGCGGTTGCGGTGGTCGGCGCGAGCACAGGCAGTCTATTCCTCTACGCGATGCCGGTACTGGTGGCGCTGCTTTCGATCCTCTTTTTGGGCGAAAGTCCGCAGTGGTACCACGCCATGGGGTTTGTCTTGGTCTTTGCAGGGATTCTCATCACCCTTCCTAGGACATCTCCTTCCCGGATAGGGCATTCCCGATGATCCGCTTTTGGCGCGCAACGTTCGGCGCGGTGCGTCGGGCGCTCTTTCCCAGCCGGCAGCAAACAGACGACGGGCGCATGCCTTATGCAGAGAACGCCACTTTTTGGCGCACGATCGCAGCGTCCTTGCCGTTTGCGGTCACCACGAGTGAATTTGATCGCTTACAACGGCTTGCCGAGGCTTTCCTGCACGAAAAGCGTTTTTGGGGGGCACATGGCTTCGCGATCACAGCGGAAATCGCTGGCACCGTCGCCTGGGGGGCTGCGCTTTTGGCGTATCGTCACGGACTTGCGCTCTATCGCGATTTCGTGGGGGTGATCCTCTACCCGGCCCCGTTCCGAGTCCGCCGCCAGCTCCACACGGAGGCGGGGATCGAAAGCGAATGGGACGATACGCTGGACGGCGAAACCTGGGAACAAGGACCAGTCCTCGTCACCTGGCAGCCTGACCCCACCGAACGCTGGGCGGTGATCCTTCACGAGTTGGCGCACCGCGTCGATTTCGCTTGCGACGGACTCTGGAATCGGCACTGGGAAGCGGCTTGGGATACCGCGCACCGCGCGGTGCGTCAAGGCGGTACGCTGCCGTTCGACGACTACGCGCTCTCCGATCCTGCCGAATTCGTCGCGGTAACCGCGGAAGCCTTCTTTTTGACACCCACAAACTTGAAGTATTGGGATGAGCGACTATATTTAGAATGGAGCCGGGTAACCGGGCTCGACCCGGCTCGCAATGGCTCAGAGCCTGTCGTTCCAACGGAAAGGAGTGAGGCATCATGAAAAAAACCTGGGTGGTCGTTGCCAACGCAAGTACGGCGAAAATCTACCAAGCACTGAATGCGAAAGGAGAATTGGCGTTGATCACAACCCTTAGCCACCCGGAAAGCCGATTACGGAATCAAGACCTGGTCACGGACAAACAAAAAGAACACCACAATGGCGGTGCGGCAACGCCGCACGACGGTGAACGGATCTCGCCGAAAGCCGTCGAAGCCCAGCGTTTTGCGCACGAGATCGCCGCGTACCTGAAAGAGGGGCGCGTACAACAACAATTCGAACGGTTGATCGTTGCGGCAGCCCCCCAATTCAAGGGAGTGTTGATCGCAACGCTCGATGCTGCTACCGCTAAACTCGTCGAAAAGAGCATCGACAAAGACTATACGCAGGAGGATGAGCGCACACTCGGCGAACGGTTGGCCGAGTCGATCCGGTACGCTGCGTGAACCCTCACCCGAGTACTTCGTAGCGCGCCCCAGCGCGGCCCAGATGCGAACGGTAAAGGAGCGGCCGGATGGGGCGTTGCCAGCGACACGGTGGCAACTCAGGTAACGCGGGGCATGCGCGTACCCCGCGCAACAACGTCAAATGCGGGCGCCAAGGGCGCCCCTTTTCGTCTACGACGCCAAGCGGCTGGAACGCCGCGATGAGCGCCTGGTGATAATCGCGCCAAACTGCCGGAAATCGTTCGGCAGTGAGCACCACGACGCGTGCATGGGGCCAATAGGCGATACGGTCCAAGACGAGCGGCGTTCGTGGAGTCGCAGGTAGTGTTTGTACGGTCTGTTGCAACAGAGGGACTTGTGTTGAGGTTACGTCACCGAAAAAGAGGAGCGTCAGGTGCCAGTTGCGTGCGGGAACCAAGCGAAACGTATGTAGAATCGTTTGCGCACGAAGCGTCTCGCCCAAGAGACGTGCCGTATCGCGTCGCCACGCCTCCGGTGGGGGGAGTGCCAGGAAAAGGCGCATCTTTGCTGAAGCGTATGGGATCTCCTGTGACGTCACGACGAAGCCCCCCGTTACGGCGTTCGCCATAACAGCACTACGGCCTGCGCTGCGATCCCTTCTCCCCGCCCCAATGCGCCCAGCTTTTCGTGCGTTTTCCCTTTGATCTGGATCTGTTCGGTATCGCAGTCGAGCGCGGCAGCCAGTCGCGCCTTCATCGTTGCGACGTACGGCAGGATTTTCGGGCGTTCACAGATCACCACCGCGTCGAGATTCGCGAGCTGCCAACCCAACGCAGCGACACGGCGCCACGCCTGCGTCAGCAGCACAAGGCTGTCTGCGCCTTGCCAGCGCGGATCGTCGTCGGGAAAAAGCGCGCCGATATCGCCCAACGCCGCGGCGCCCAAAACCGCATCGGTGATCGCATGCGCGAGCACGTCGGCGTCCGAATGACCCTTGAGACCGAACGACGCGGGAATCACGACCCCGCCGATCACGCACTGCCGCCCCGGCACCAATGCGTGGACGTCGTATCCGATTCCCACCCGAAAAGGAGGAGCGTGTACCGGTCGCGCTTCGCGATTCGTTTTGGGATTATCCGACATCAGAAAGCGAATCCTCTTGTAACGACCAAATCGCTTGCGCCAGTTCTAAGTCGCCAGGAAGCGTCACCTTGAGGTTGCTCCAATGCCCTTTCACCAAGATGGGTTGCAACCCAAGGCGTTCGACCGCGCTGGCTTCATCCGTGGCATCGGGAAAACGGTCGAGCGCTTGGCGCAAAACGGCCAGACGAAAGAGCTGCGGGGTCTGCGCAAGCCAGATGCGCTCGCGGGGCACGGTCCGTTCGACGACGGGGAAACTGTTAGGCGACGTGTGTGGGGTCGCGACCTTGACCGTATCGGTTGCAGGAATCGCGATCAAGCCACCCACATTGCTGTTGCCGACCGATCCGTGGAGATGTTCGATCGTCTCTGGCGTAAGACACGGGCGCGCTGCATCGTGAACGAGCGCCCAATCGTCGTCGCCAAAGCCTTCGGCATGCGCCACGCGCAGGCCTGCACGAACCGAATGGGCGCGCGTTGTACCGCCCAGCCGCACGACGCGGAGCCGTTCGGCGACAGCGAACGCTGGAGGTAGCTGGGCAAGGTGGGGGGTAACGAGCGTATCCCAGTATCGATCATCGGGCGCCAAGACGACGTAACAACGTTCGATCCAGCCCACGCGCAAGATACGTGACAATGTGCGAACGAGGAGCGGTGCTCCGGCAAAAGGGAGGTATTGTTTGGGAAGCGCTGCGCTCATCCGCGCGCCAATGCCCGCGGCGGGGATCACAGCGAACGTTCGGGTATGCGTCGTCACGACGATTGGGCACAGGTCAAGCGGTGCGGGTGGTGGGTGCTGACGGACTCGAACCGCCGACATTCGCCTTGTAAGGGCGACGCTCTACCAACTGAGCTAAGCACCCGCCGAAAGCCCGCTATTATACCTTAGTGTTTCAAATTTTTGCGTGCACCTCGCTTGCCTTCGTTCCCGCTGGTCAAGACCGCGGAAGACTCTGCCACTTTGGCTGTCAGAGGCTCTTCGACTTTGAGCAGCGGCTCCGGTTTGCGTTCGAGCGCCGCCTCCAAGACCTGCTCGATCCAGCGCACCGGTTGGATTTCCAGCGCATTCTTCACGTTGTCCGGAATTTCCGCCAAGTCCTTGACGTTCTCTTCTGGGATCAGGACCTTGCGGATACCTCCGCGGACTGCCGCGAGCAGTTTCTCTTTGAGACCACCGATTGCCAAGACCTCACCGCGCAGCGTGATTTCACCGGTCATTGCGACATCGCACCGCACTGGAATTCCCGTGAGCGATGAGACGAGCGCCGTCGTGATCGCAATCCCGGCCGACGGGCCGTCTTTGGGGATCGCCCCTTCCGGCATGTGGACGTGCACGTCGGTTTTTTCGTAGAAATCCGGCGCAATGCCCCACGCTTCGGCCCGTTTGCGGACGACGGTGAGCGCCGCTTTGATCGACTCCTGCATCACCTCGCCCAGTTTGCCGGTGGTGATCACTTTGCCTTTGCCCGGAAGCGTCACCGCCTCTACCGTCAGGAGTTCGCCACCGACTTCGGTCCAGGCCAACCCGGTCACTTGGCCCACCTGATTCTCTTTTTCGGCGACGCCAAAGGTGTAGCGACGCACCCCCAAGTATTTCTCGAGGTCTTCCGGCGTCACGGTAACCGGTGCTTTGAGCGCTTTGGTGAGGATCCCTTTCACCACTTTCCGGCAAATCTTCGAGATTTCACGCTCGAGATTGCGCACGCCGGCTTCGCGGGTGTAATAGCGAACGATGTCGCGAATCGCTTCCATGGTGACGCTCAATTCGCGCTTTTTCAAGCCGTTTGCTTTCATCTGCTTCGGCAGTAGGTAGCGTTCGGCGATCGCGATCTTCTCGTCTTCGGTGTAGCCCGAAAGCCGGATCACCTCCATTCGGTCGAGGAGCGGTGCCGGAATGTTCAAGGTGTTCGCGGTGGCGACGAACATCACCTCCGAAAGGTCGAAATCGAGCTCGACGTAATGGTCCTGGAACGCGTGGTTCTGTTCGGGGTCAAGTACCTCGAGGAGCGCCGAGCTGGGATCGCCGCGAAAATCCATCCCGATCTTGTCGACTTCGTCCAAAAGGAAGAGCGGGTTTTTCACGCCGACTTTGATCAGGTTTTGGATGATGCGCCCCGGCAGCGCACCGATGTAGGTGCGGCGGTGACCGCGGATCTCGGCCTCATCGCGCACACCACCCAGTGCCATCCGCACGAATTTTCGCCCCGTGGCCCGCGCGATCGACTGCCCAAGCGAGGTCTTCCCGACACCGGGAGGGCCAACCAGGCAGAGGATCGGCGACTTGACGACGTCGACCCGCTTTTGCACCGCCAGGTACTCGAGGATCCGTTCTTTGACCTTCTCCAGCCCGTAGTGGTCTTCGTCGAGGACTTTTTCCGCTTTCTTGAGGTCGAGCGCCACTTTGGTGCGCTTCGCCCACGGCAATTGCACCAAAGTATCCAGATAGTTGCGCACGACGGTCGCTTCAGCCGACATCGGCTGCATCAGGCGCAGTTTCTTGAGTTCAGAGAGCGCCTTCTCTTCGGCCTCTTTTGGCATGCCTGCGGCTTTGATTTTCTTTTCGAGTTCGTCGAGTTCTGCCTGTTCGTCGGCTTCGCCCAGCTCTTTCTGGATCGCTTTGACCTGTTCGTTGAGGTAGAAGTCGCGCTGGTTCTTTTCCAACTGCCGCTTCACCCGTTGGCGAATCCGCCGCTCGGTCTCCAGGATGTCGAGTTCGCCTTCGACCAACGCGAGCAGTCGCTCAAGCCGCTGTGCCAAGTCGTCGATCTCGAGGATCTCTTGTTTCTTTTCCAGCTTGACGCCCAAGTGCGCTGCAATCGCGAAGGTGAGCGCTTCAGTCTCTTCGATCTGGCTCACCGAATTGATCAGCTCTTGCGGCAGTTTGTTGTTGAGTTTCGCATATTCGGTGAAAGCGGAGAGCAGCGCGCGGCGCAGCGCGGGGATCTCACTGTGGGTTTCGTTGGTGGTCACGAGCGGCTCGATCCGTGCCAACAATACTGCTTCGCTGTCTTCGAGATGAACGAGACGCACGCGCGATTTGCCTTCGATCAGCACCTTCACCGTACCGTCGGGCAATTTCATCATTTGCATGATCTGGCCCAGACAGCCCACACGGTAGAGGTCGTCGAGCGAGGGATTTTCATGTTCTGGCTCTTTCTGAGCGACGAGCACGATTTGCCCGCCTTCCTCCATCGCCAGCTCGAGCGCTTTGATCGACTTGGGTCGGCCGACGAAGAGCGGGATCACCATCTCCGGATAGACGACTACGTCGCGTAGCGCCAACACCGGATAGTGCTCGATCTGTTCGATCATCGTTTGTTCGCTCATGGTGGATTCCTTCTCATCTGTGGGTTCGTTACCCGTTATCTTGGGGGTCTGGTTCTCTGAATTCAAGTCGCCCGAAAAGGTTCCGTCGAGGTGTAAAAAGCCCGGGAGCGGCAAGACGCTCTCGGGCTGCGAAAACGCAAATTACCCACGGTGGAAAGGTGCGCCGTTCAACTCGCTTGTCGGTCGGAGGGTGCAGTTGCCGCTTCGGTTTCTGATGACTCCGAGTCACGGGGAATCCGTTTTGGCGGAGCGCCTTCTCGCACCACCGCTTCGTCGATCACGATCTTCGCAATGCCCGTGCGCGACGGCAATTCGTACATTTCGTCCAACAGCAACGCTTCGAGAATGGAGCGCAGACCGCGCGCGCCGGTCTTGCGTTCGATCGCCCGTTGCGCAATCGCGCGAATCGCCCCTTCGGTGAATTCGAGCTCGACCCCTTCCATCGCGAAAAGCGCTTGGAACTGCTTCACCAGCGCATTTTTGGGTTCGACCAAAATGCGCATCAGCGCCGATTCGTCGAGTTCTTGCAGCGGGACGATCACTGGCAGGCGCCCGATCAGTTCTGGGATCAAACCAAAACGCACCAGGTCTTCGGGTTCGACCATGCGCAGGAGTTCATCGCGTTTGCGTTGCTGGCGACTTTTCACCGTAGCCCCGAAACCGATGCCGCCTGCTTCGGCACGTTGTTCGACGATCTTTTCCAACCCCTCGAACGCGCCGCCACAGATGAAGAGGATGTTCGAAGTGTCGACCTGGATCATCTCACCGTGGGGGTTTTTCCGCCCCCCTTGCGGCGGGACGTTCGCAATCGTTCCTTCGATGATCTTGAGGAGCGCTTGCTGCACCCCTTCACCCGAAACGTCGCGGGTGATCGAGGGATTCTCCGATTTGCGGGCGATTTTGTCGATCTCGTCGATGAAGATGATGCCGCGCTGCGCGCGTTCGACATCCATGTCACACGTTTGCAGCAGACGCAACAGGATATTTTCGACGTCTTCACCGACATAGCCAGCCTCGGTGAGTGTGGTCGCATCGGCAATCGCGAAGGGAACGTCGAGTTTGCGCGCGAGCGTCTGCGCGAGCAGCGTCTTGCCGGATCCGGTTGGGCCGATCAGCAGAATGTTGCTTTTTTGGATCTCGACCTCGCTGCCTTGACTTTGGCTACGAAGCCGTTTGTAGTGGTTGTAGACGGCCACCGACAAGACTTTTTTGGCGTAATCCTGGCCGATCACGTATTGATCGAGGTACGCAACCAGTTCGGCAGGAGTCGGCAGCTTTTGTTGCTCGAACGGCGCCGTTGCTGCGCCGCCGTCCAGTTCGCCTTGGCCCAAATCGTCGTCCAAAATCGCCTGATAGGCGTCTTGAACACAGTAGTTGCAAATGTAAAGGCCGCTTGGCCCCGCCAAAAGGTGATCGACTTCGTCTTGGGTGCGGCCGCAGAACGAACATTTGAGGTCGCGGTTTCGAGATCGCGCCATCGCTTACTCCTCGCCGCGGCGGGTGAGCACTTTGTCCGCAAGACCGTACTGCACCGCTTCTTCGGCCGACATGAAGTTGTCCCGCTCGGTGTCGCGTTCGATCTTTTTGATGCTCTGCCCAGTGTGGTGCGCAAGCAGTTCGTTCAACCGTGCCTTGAGTTTGAGGATTTCTCGGGCGTGGATTTCGATGTCGGTGGCCTGCCCCTGAACACCGCCCAACGGTTGGTGGATCATCACGCGGGCGTTGGGCAGCACGAAACGCTTCCCTTTGGCGCCCGCAGCAAGAAGGAATGCCCCCATACTCGCGGCTTGGCCGATGCAGAGCGTGGAGACGTCGGGTTTGATGAACTGCATGGTGTCATAGATCGCCATCCCAGCCGTCACCGAACCTCCGGGGGAGTTGATGTAGAAGTGGATATCCTTGTCGGGGTTTTCGGACTCCAGGAAAAGCAGCTGCGCAACAACCAGGTTCGCAACCGCATCGTTTACGGGCCCCACCAGGAACACCACCCGCTCTTTGAGAAGCCGCGAGTAGATGTCGTAGGCCCGTTCGCCCCGACCACTTTGTTCGATCACCATGGGCACCAGGCCCAGGTTATAGAGATCCAATCCCAGAGGTTCGCTCATACCGGTTCACTTTCCTTTCGTTGTTCAAGCGGCGACGTTGGGGTTCATGAACGATTCGAAATCGCGCGGTTCCTCTTTCACCGTCATCCGCTCGAGCGCCCACCCGACGACGTTGTTTTCGATCACCACCGCTTCGGCGTTACCCAGGCGCTGCGGATTTTCATAGTACCACTTCACGAGCGCCTGTGGGTCGTCGTAGTTTTGCGCCATCTCTTCGATGAGCGCGCGCACCTGCTCCGGTTTCGCAACGAGTTCGAACTGTTTGACGATCTCCGCAATCAGTAGGCCAAGACGCACACGTCGCTGCGCTTCTTCTTCGAACCACTTGGGATCGACGGGGAGGTTATCCACCTTCATCCCGCGCATTTGAAGGGCGCGCTTCGCGTTTTCGGCCAACGTTTGGGCTTCGCTTGCCACCAAACTTTGCGGGACGGGGAAATCGTGTTTCGCCAACAGGTGGTCGAACACTTGACGCTTGACCTCGCTGTCGATACGCGCTTTGACCTCCCGCTCGAGGCTCGCGCGAATCTCGTCGCGCATTTTTGCGACGTCACCGTCTTCGATTCCGAGCGATTTCGCGAACTCGGCGTCCACTTCGGGCAACTGCGGCGCTTCGACCTTCTTCACGGTCAGTTCGAATTGCGCCGTCTTGCCAGCCAACTGTTCGGCGCCATAATTTTCTGGGAAGGTGACGTCGAACGTCTTTTTCTCACCCGCTTTGAGACCGATCGGTGCGGTATCGAATTCGGGCAGCAGGCGGCTTTCGCCGATCACGTAAACGTAGTCGGTTGCGCTGCCCCCTTCGAAGGGTTCCCCGTCGAGCGTACCGACGAAATCGACGGTGACGCGATCCCCTTTTTCGGCGGGCCGATCCACTTCGACAAACGTCGCGCGTTGTTTGCGCAGCACCTCGATCGTGCGCTCGACCGCGGCATCATCGACTGTGACCACCGGCTTGACGACTTCGACCTCTTTGAGATCGACGATCTCGATTTCGGGGTAGATTTCGAACGCGGCTTCGACGACGAATTCCCCTTCCGCAGCGGGTTCATCACCCACTGGATCGATTCGATAGCCACCCGCTACCCGGTATTCGCCTTGCTGGATCGCTTCGGTGAGCGCCTTTTCGATCGCTTTGGAGAGCGCCTCCGAACGGGCTTCGCTGCCATACATCCGCTCGACGAGTTTGAGTGGCACCTTCCCGGGGCGAAAACCCGGCATTTTCACACTGCGCGCATACTGTTTGATGAGCCGCTGCGTTTCGTTCGCGATCCGTTCAGCCGGAATGCGAAGCGTCACTTTCCGTTCCAACGGGTTCGCTGCCGCTTCCGCCGCAGGGGCTGCTTCCGTGTTCGGTTCCAAGTTCTGAACGTTTTGGTCTTCCATCCGTTTTTCCTTGCTTTGCGGTATGCTAAGCGAATAATTTTAGCATAAGGAAAATGGCGAAAGTGACGGTGAAACGAGAAGCACGGTGGTTGCTGACGGTGAACGCGATTCGGGCGCTCGAAGCGCGTTTTCTGCCGCACATTCCATTGATGCAACGGGCTGGCGCGGCGCTCGCGAACCACTTGCGCCGGTGGGCCGAACAGGGTCATCGCATCGTCTTGCTTTGCGGCCCGGGCAATAATGGCGGTGACGGACTCGTTGCCGCTACGCGCTTGCACGAGCTAGGGTTTTCCGTGACGGTCGTGGCCCTTGAACCATCCGAACGCATCTCCCCGGAAGCGAGAACTGCCTGGCAGGATTGGCGTGCTTGCGGCGGGGAGACGCGCAACACGCCGCCACAAGTCGGAGCCGACCGCCCAGCGGTAATCGTCGATGCGCTCTTTGGTATTGGCCTTACCCGACCGATCGCAAGCCCATACCGGGAGTGGATTCATTGGGCACTGAGCCAAGCGGCGATTCGGGTTGCAGTCGACGTGCCGAGCGGGCTGGACGCCGACACGGGCATGCGGGTCGGTGATGCCGTTTTTGAAGCCCACGAGACCGTGACCTTTCTTGCCGACAAACCGGGGCTCCATACCCACGACGGGCCGGACGTCGCCGGAGTGGTTACCGTTTACCATTTGGGTCTGAATGACGAGATCGCCGCACAATGCAGCCAACAACAGTATGCCTTGTTTGCGAATGAGGAATCGTGGGACGAAACCGCTTCGTCCGCGCCAGCCAGTGCAGGAATCCTTCTTGACCGCGCGCTTTTTTCTCTGTGGCTGACTCCGCGGAAACGCAATGTCCATAAAGGCTGCTTTGGCCACGCCGTGATCATCGGTGGCGCATCCGGTATGCGCGGTGCGCTCCACCTGGCGGCACGCAGCGCCCTTTACCTGGGTTCGGGTAAAGTCTCCGCGATCACTCTGGCAAAAGAGGCTCCGCGTTTCGACCCGACCCTACCCGAGGTGATGTGGCCCACGGCACTTCCCCAAACGGTTTCCGCAATCGCGATCGGACCCGGACTGGGGCAGACGAGCGATGCGGTGCGCTGGCTTGAGGAGGCGCTAGCTGTATCCGTCCCATTGGTAATCGACGCCGACGGGTTGAACCTTCTTGCACAGCACGCGACCCTGCAACGCGCCGTGACCGAAAGACGCGCTCCCACGGTGCTCACGCCGCATCCCGGCGAAGCGGCACAGCTTTTGCAGACGCCGCCGCGTGAGGTTCAGAAAAACCGAATTGCCGCCGCGGTGGCGATCGCGCGCCGCTACCGATGTGTCGTGATCCTCAAAGGGTGTGGGAGCGTGATCGCGACCCCGCACGGTCACTGGGCGATCAACCCCACAGGGCACGGCGGGATGGCAAGCGGCGGGATGGGAGACACCCTCACCGGAATCCTCGTGGCGCTGCTTGCGCAAGGCTGGCCGTGCGTCGCTGCGGCGGCGTTTGCTGCGTACTTACATGGCAGAGCGGCAGAGGATGCTGCGCAAATGGAGGTCGGCCCCGTTGGTCTTACTGCGAGCGAAACGGCGGCGGCCGCCAGACGGCTCTTCAACCGCTGGATTGCTGATGGTGCGCCCAGAGCGCAACCAGTTCGGCCACTTTCCCACACCCCATCTTTTCCATGACGCGCGCTCGATAGACCTCGACCGTTTTGATCGAAATTGCGAGTTCGTCTGCGATCTGTTTGTTGAGATAACCCGAAACGACGCGATCGAACACTTCCCGTTCGCGTGGCGTCAGTTTGGCAAGCCGCGCGGCGAACGCCTCTTTGGCGGCACGCTCCGAACATTCGGCAGCAAGACGCGCCAACGCCTCCTCGATACGGGCCAGCAGCACCATTTCATCGACCGGTTTTTCGAGAAAATCAATCGCACCGGCACGAAGCGCACCGGTAGCCATGGGTACGTCGCCATGACCGGTGAGGAAGATGACGGGGAACGGCACGTCGCGCGCCTTGAGCGCATCGAAAAGTTGCAGACCGCTCAATCCCGGCATACGGATGTCACTGACGATACAACCGGGTTCGATCACGGAAAGGGCGTCGAGAAACGATTCGGCGTCCGGGTAGGCGTTCACCGCGTAGCCAGCCCCTTCGATCAGCCAAACCAGCGAATCCCGTAGAGCATCGTCGTCATCGACGACATGCACCGTGCGATAGCAGCACTCATCCTTGCGCGTCATGGCTCGCTCCTCCTTGCGCACGCGGCAACCATACCTCGGCAACCGTACCACCGCCCGGTCTGGCCAACAGTGCCAAGCGTCCTTTATGGGCTTCCAAGATGGCGCGGCAAATGCGCAACCCCAACCCCAAACCGTCCGGTTTGGTCGTAAAAAACGGCGTATCCAGGCGGCTTCGAACCTCTTCGCTGATGCCAACCCCACGGTCGGCAATGCGATAACAGACCTCCTCATCCGTTTCTGAAACCATCAAGGTCAATTCCCGTTGTTTCGGCGGAACGGATTGCATCGCGTCGAACGCGTTGCGAATGAGATTGACCAGCACCTGCTCGAGCAAAATTTTGTCCGCGGAAATCATCACCCTATTCTGAGGCAATTGCGTCCGCACGGTAATCCCACGCCGTTGCGCGTCGACACGCAGCAGTTCGATCGCTTCACGCGCGATCGTCACCGCGTCGACCCACTGTTGTTGTGGTGCCGATTGCCGGGCAAAAGCCCGAATGCGGCGGACGATGGTACCTGCCCGTTCCGCCTGTTCCGCCGCTTTTTGCAACACCTCACCCACCACCTCCGAATCGAGGCGGCCTTGCCGCCACCGTAACAGCGCACCACGACAGTAGTTGGCGATCGCTGCGATCGGCTGGTTCAACTCGTGCGCCAGCATCGAGGCCATCTCACCGAGCGTGATGAGACGCGCCGTCTGGTGGAGTTGCGCCATTTGCTGCAGTTCCGCTTCGATCGCCTCCCGTTGCGCTGTGATGTCGGTAGCGACGACCATCCGCACCACACGACCATCGACCCATGCCGTCAATTGTTCGCGCACATGGTACCAACGTCCGCTCGTGGGGTGCTGCCAGTCTCCTTGCCAAACACCTTCTGGAACATGCTCCGCAGTATTCATCGGTTTCGGCGGATCGCTCTCCGGAGGCGGGATGGCGGGTGCCCCCAGATCTCGCGCGCGTGTCCCTAACGCATCGAAACCGAAGACCCGTTTGAACGCACGGTTGACAAAGAGGAGCTCATCGGTGTGCCAATCGGCAGCGAAAACCAGTGCGTCGACACCATCGAGCACCGTTTCGAACCGCTGTTGGGCCGCTTCCAGTGCCAAACGGGTTCGCTTCTGTTCGGTGATGTCGAGAATTGCCGCCATCCATCCGCTCTGTTTGCCACTCTCGTCGATCAGCGGGGAAACGTAAAAGCGGGCGATACGCCGCTCACCGTTTTTGTGTTTGATACGCATCTCGTACCCTTCGGGTGGCGTTTGCCCCGCCAACACCATCTGCAGGGTACGTTGGCACAAATCCCAATCCTCTTCAGGCCAGTAGGGAAACGGTGGCATTTTGCCTTCGAGCTCATCGCGGTCGAAGCCCACCATGCGACAAAAGGCTGGGTTGGCAAACGTGATGCGCCCTTCGAGGTCGGTCGCGCGCAGTCCAAGGCTCACCGACGATTCCATGGCTCGGCGAAACGCCATTTCGGAGCGCAACGCAGCTTCTACCTCTTTTTGTTGGGTGACATCGTGGGCAGCGGCAAACCAAACCCCATCGTCTGGCGCCGGGTTGATGTGCCAAGAGAGCCAGCGATGCGCGCCGTTGAGGGTCTTCATGCGAACCGTGAAGGAAGCCGGTTCGCCTTGCCGCAGAAAAGCCATTGCTTCGTCGACGTGCGGCCAATCGTCACGCACCGTGAGATCGAAGAGCGATTTCCCCAGCAGCAACCGCTCGGTATAACCCAACACCCGGGTAAATGCAGCGTTACATTGCTGGAACTCCCCTTTAGGGGTCAAGAGCGCCAACAAATCCAAAGAAAAGTGGAAGAGCCGATCGCGCTCCCGAAGCAGCCGTTGCAGCCGAAGGTGTTGCCGGCGCTGGAGCCAACTCAACCAAACCACGGCCGCCGTCAACAGCGCAATCGCGACCATCGCGAAGGTATCGGGCTGATTCATGCCCATTCCTTGTTACGTCTCATTGCATCATCGAATGGTTTTTGCTTTCTGGTGCCGCGAATCCTATCATGGGGGACATGGAAACTGCGGCAACGCGATTGCTGCACTGCAGTATTGCATATCGTGGAATTTTGTTTTAGCATACGGAATGACCACCAGTAAGACCTAGGAGGGACCACCATGGCTGAACGTCATCGTCAAATCATTCTGCAAAACGATCCCGATCCTGAAGAGACCCAAGAATGGTTGGAAGCGCTCGATGGCGTGATCGAGCACGAAGGGCCGGAGCGCGCGCACGATCTGATCGAATCGCTGATCAGTGAAGCGCGCGAACACGGTGCCGACATCCCCTATTCCGCCAATACGGCATACGTCAACACGATCCCTGCCGATAAACAACCCCCGTACCCGGGTGACCCGGATCTCGAAATCAAAATCCATTCCTACATCCGATGGAATGCGATGGCGATGGTTGTTCGCGCCAATCGCGACAGCAACGTGGGTGGCCACATCGCCTCGTTTGCTTCGGCAGCGGTGCTCTACGACGTTGGCTTCAACCACTTCTTCCACGCGCCAACCGAAGACCACGGCGGCGACCTCGTCTACTTCCAAGGGCACTCGGCCCCGGGAATCTATGCACGTGCTTTTCTGCTTGGGCGATTGAACGAAGAGCAGATGATCCACTTTCGTCGCGAAGTCGACGGAAAAGGACTCTCTTCCTATCCCCACCCATGGCTGATGCCTCAGTTCTGGCAGTTTCCCACGGTATCGATGGGGCTGGGCCCGATCCAAGCGATCTACCAAGCCCGTTTCATCAAATATCTGATCACCCGCGGCCTGGTCGATCCGGCGAAACACGAAAAACGCAAAGTGTGGTGCTTCATCGGGGATGGGGAAACCGACGAAGTCGAAACCCTCGGTGCGATCGGGATGGCAGCCCGAGAAAAGCTCGACAACTTGATTTTCGTGATCAATTGCAATTTGCAACGGCTCGATGGCCCCGTGCGCGGCAACGGGAAGATCATCCAAGAGCTCGAAGCGGAATTCCGGGGTGCGGGCTGGAACGTGATCAAAGTGATCTGGGGTACCCATTGGGACGCGCTCTTTGCGCGCGACAAAACCGGTGCCCTCAAACGGCGGATGATGGAGCTCTGTGACGGCGACTACCAGACCTTCAAAGCGAAAGACGGCGCATACGTCCGGGAGCACTTCTTCAATACCCCCGAACTGAAAGCGTTGGTCGCCGACTGGACCGACGAAGAGATCTGGCAGCTCAACCGCGGCGGTCATGACATTTTCAAGGTCTATGCCGCATACAAAGCCGCTGTCGCGCACAAAGGGCAACCCACCGTGATCCTTGCGAAGACGATCAAAGGATACGGAATGGGACAAGCGGGCGAAGCGATGAACATCGCCCACCAAGCGAAGAAGATGGATCACGACGCGATCCGCCGCTTCCGCGACCGTTTCCAACTGCCTGTGCCCGACGACAAACTCGACGAACTGCCGTTCCTGACTTTCGCACCCGACTCGCCCGAATACCGCTATATGCAGGAGCGGCGGCAAGCGCTTGGGGGTTATCTCCCGCAGCGTCGAACGAAATCCGAAATCACCTTGCCGGTTCCCCCGCTCGATGCATTCAAAAGTTTCTTTGCCGGAACGGGACCGGGGCGGGAAATCTCCACGACGATGGCGCTTGTACGCATCATGATCCAACTGATGCGCGACAAACAGCTCGGCAAACACATTGTCCCCATCGTACCCGACGAATCGCGGACGTTCGGGATGGAAGGGATGTTCCGTCAGTTCGGGATCTGGAGCCAAGAGGGGCAAAAATACGTTCCCGAAGACCACGACCAGTTGATGTTCTACAAAGAGTCACGCGACGGCCAAATCCTTCAAGAAGGGATCAACGAAGCGGGAGCCGTCTGCGACTTCATCGCCGCTGGAACGAGCTACAGCGTCCATGGCGTGCCGATGATCCCGTTCTACATCTTCTATTCGATGTTCGGCTTCCAGCGCACCATGGACCTCATTTGGGCCGCAGCGGATCAGCGCACCCGCGGGTTCCTGATCGGCGGCACCTCGGGTCGAACCACGTTGAACGGTGAAGGGCTGCAGCACGAAGACGGCCACAGCCATCTGCTCTCTGCCGCTGTCCCCAATTGTGTAAGCTACGACCCCACCTTCCAATACGAAGTCGCCGTGATCGTTCAAGAAGGGTTGCGGCGCATGGTCGCAGAACAAGAGGATGTTTTCTATTACATCACGGTGCTCAACGAAAACTACGAACATCCGCCGATGCCGGAAAGCGAGACGGTCCGTGAGGATATCCTCAAAGGGATGTATCTCTTCCAGGCCGCACCGGAAAACCTCGACGGTCCGCGTGTCCAGCTCATGGGGTCGGGGGCGATCCTACGCGAAGCGATCGCTGCCGCAGAGTTGCTCGCGCGTGACTGGAACGTAGCCGCAGACGTCTGGAGCTGCCCAAGTTTCACCGAATTGGCGCGCGATGGCCACGACTGTGTCCGCTGGAACCTCCTCCACCCGTTGGAAGCGCCCCGCAAGTCCCACGTCGAGCAGAAGCTCGAGAACCATCCGGGGCCGGTCGTAGCGGCAACCGACTACGTCCGTCTCTTTGCCGAACAGATTCGGCCTTTCGTCAAACGAACGTATCTCACACTGGGCACCGACGGGTTCGGGCGTTCCGATACCCGCGAGAAGTTGCGCCACTTCTTCGAAGTGGATCGGCACTGGATCACGATCGCCGCATTGAAAGCGCTTGCCGACGATGGGGAGATCGATCGCAAGCTGGTAGCCGCAGCACTCGTCAAATACGGTATCGATCCTGAAAAACCCAACCCCCGCCTGGTGTAAGGAGGAGCGGCGATGAGCAAATTGGTAACCGTTACCGTCCCCGATATTGGTGACTTTCACGACGTTCCCGTCATCGAGGTTTTGGTCACGCCCGGACAACGCGTCGCTGTGGATGACCCCCTCTGTACGCTGGAATCCGAAAAAGCGACGATGGACGTCCCGTCCACCGTTGCCGGTATCGTCAAAGAGGTGAAGGTGCAGGTCGGCGACAAAGTCAATGAAGGCACGCCGGTGGTCGTGATCGAAACCGAGGCTTCCGGGGACGCCGAATCTTCGGCACCGGTCACAACGACAGCATCTCAAGCCAGCGATGCGGCACCAAGCAGCGCAACCGAACCCAGCGCAGTCTCTGCACCCGCCGCATCTGCCCCAGCGTCGGCCGAATCGCCTGCAGCCGCAGGCGCAACCGTACCCCCCTCGACCCAACCGCAAGAAGTGGCGCTCTTGATTCCCGATATCGGAGACTTCCACGACGTACCGGTGATCGAAGTGATGATTGCCCCGGGGCAAAGGGTCGCGGTCGATGATCCGATCTGTACGTTGGAATCCGAAAAGGCCACGATGGATGTCCCAGCTACGGTCGCGGGGGTCGTGAAAGCAGTGCGCGTCAAAGTGGGCGACAAGGTCAACGAAGGGGACGTGGTTGCGATCGTCGTCCCGGACGAAAGCCACGTTGCGCCCCCAGAGGCTTCCCCAAGTACCTCCGCACAACCCAAAACAGAATCTTCGCCAACGCCAGCCACGTCAGCTACGCCAGCGCCCACGCCCGCGCAAACGGTGTCGGCTTCGTCTTCAGTGGGCACAGCCGCCGCACCCGCGTCGCGAGCGCCGGCCGCGCCGTCACTGGCCGAGCCGCTACCCGGCGTTGCGTTGGGTGCGAAGGTCCATGCGAGTCCCGCGGTTCGCGCTTATGCCCGAGAGCTGGGGGTAGACCTGCGCTTCGTCACCCCAACCGGTCCGAACGGCCGGATCCGCAAAGAGGATGTCCGCAATTTCGTCAAAGCGGCGATGACGAGCGGCGTGGTCCCAGGCAAAACCCCCGCGGTAACCAGTGGCGGTTTTGCGCTCGACTTGCCGCCGTGGCCGAAGGTCGACTTCGCCAAATTCGGTCCGATCGAAATCAAAGAACTGCCGCGAATCCGCAAGATCTCCGCAGCGAATTTGGCGCGCAACTGGGTTGCGATTCCCGCGGTCACCTACCATGACGAAGCGGATATCACCGAACTCGAGGCGTTCCGCAAACAACTGAACCGCGAATACGAACGCGAAGGCGTGAAGTTCACGCTCCTTGCGTTCCTCATCAAGGCCTGCGTTGCGGCGTTGAAGCGGTTCCCGGAGATGAACGCGAGCCTCGATGGGCACAACATCGTGCTCAAGCACTATTGGAATATCGGCTTTGCGGCGGATACTCCGCACGGGCTTGTCGTGCCGGTGCTCAAGAACGCCGACCAAAAGAGCTTGGTCGAGATCGCACGCGAAACCGCGGAGTTGGCTGCGAAAGCGCGCGCCGGCAAGCTCGCGCCCGCTGAGATGCAAGGGGCAACCTTTACCGTCTCGAGCCTGGGCGGCATCGGTGGAACGGGGTTCTCCCCGATCGTCAATGCCCCAGAAGTGGCGATCCTGGGCGTCAATAAAGCGGTGATGAAACCAGTCTGGAACGGCGAAACGTTCGTTCCTCGCCTGATCGTGCCGCTTTCGCTTACCGCGGATCACCGGGTGATCGACGGCGCGTACGCCACCCGCTTCACGACATTGCTCACGCAACTCCTTGCCGATTTCCGGCGGGTGCTCCTCTAACCGAGACGGGAGAAGACGATGAGCATGAAAACCCAATTGCTGGTGCTTGGTGGCGGTCCAGGCGGATACTCTGCCGCATTTCGCGCAGCGGATCTTGGTCTTGAGGTAACGATCGTCGAACGTTACCCCGTCCTTGGGGGCGTTTGCCTCAATGTGGGCTGTATCCCATCGAAAGCACTGCTGCACGTCGCTGCGGTGATCGACGAAGCGCGACATCTCGACCGAGCCGGCATCACCTTCGGCGCGCCGCAAATCGATCTCGACCGCCTGCGTAACTACAAAGCCCAAGTGGTGCGAAAACTCAACCAAGGCCTGGCGGGAATGGCCAAAGCGCGCAAGGTCAATCACATCCAGGGCATCGGGAAACTCACGGGGCCCAGCACGTTGGCGATCGAACGGACCGAGGGTCCGAACGGCCGACCGACGGGTGAAACGCTCACGCTCACCTTCGAGCAAGCGATTCTCGCTGCCGGGTCGGAGCCGATTCGTCTCCCCTTCCAACCCCAAGACCCCCGTGTGGTGGATTCCACCGGTGCGCTTGCGCTTCCCTTCTTACCCAAGCGGATGCTGGTCGTCGGCGGTGGCATCATCGGTCTGGAAATGGGTACCGTGTATGCGACGCTCGGGGCGCAGGTCGATGTCGTCGAAGCCAGCAGCGATCTCATACCGGGGGCCGATCGTGACCTGGTGCGGGTGTGGGAAAAGGTCAACGGCAAGCGCTTCGCCGGGCTCTACCGCAACACCCGCACAACGGCACTCGAAGCCAAAGACGACGGCATCTGGGCAAGTTTCGAAGGAGCCAACGCACCCGAAGGAGCCCAACGCTACGATCTGGTGTTGGTTGCGGTCGGTCGGCGCCCGAATGGGCGAGCGATCGGTGCGGAAGCGGCCGGTATCACCATCGACGAACGGGGATTCATCCCGGTAGATGCCCAGCGCCGTACCAACGTGCCGCACATCTTCGCGATCGGGGATTTGGCAGAAGCGCCGATGCTCGCGCACAAAGCCGTGCATGAAGGGCACGTTGCGGCCGAGGCTGCGGCCGGACACAAGCGGGCGTTCGACGTATTGCAGATCCCGTCGGTCGCTTACACCGACCCAGAGATCGCCTGGGCCGGTTTGACCGAAACCGAGGCGAAAGCGCAGGGGCGCGCGGTCGAAGTGGCCACTTTCCCGTGGGCCGCATCGGGGCGGGCGATCGCCAACGGCCGCGACGAAGGGTTCACCAAGCTCATTTTCGATGCCGAAACGAAGCGGATCGTCGGCGGTGCCGTCGTTGGGGTGAATGCTGGGGAATTGATCGGCGAAATCTGTTTGGCGATCGAAATGGGCGCAGAGGTGGCCGATATCGCGCACACGATCCATCCCCACCCCACCCTCTGTGAGTCGGTGGGGATGGCGGCAGAGGTAGCCGAAGGGAGTTGTACCGACCTACCGCCCAAACGCAAACGCTAACGAGCCGCTATTGCCACCGTTGCCAGACGGGAACGAGGTCGTCTGGCAACGTGTGGCCCAGAGCGCCCAAATCCCACGGTGATTCCTCTGGCGCGTGGAAGTCACTCCCTTGGGACGCAGCGAGACCATAGCGGCGGCAGATATGCACCCAATGGTTGGTGGCGTTTGGATCGTGCGCCGAGGTAATCACCTCGATCGCGTCACCCCCCAGATCGACGAATTCGGCAAGAAGTGCGTTCCATTCGCGTTCGCTCAAGCGGTACCGTCCGGGATGCGCCACCACCGCCACCCCTCCTGCGGCATGAATCCACGAAACCGCTTCTTGGAGTGTTGCCCATTGGTGGTCCACGTACCCCGGTTTTCCTTTCGCCAAGTAATGGGCGAAAACCGCGTTCATCGAAGAAAAATGGCCCGCATGCACGAGGTAGCGCGCAAAATGGGCGCGGCTGATCAAATCGGGGTTGCGCACGAAACGCAAAGCCCCTTCCCAGACATCGGCAAAGCCACACGCTTCGAGTGCAGCCGCCATCTTGCGCGCGCGCGCCGTGCGGCCCCGCCGAACTTGCTTGAGCCCCGCAGTCAATGCTGGCGCCGTTTCGTCGATTCCCAATCCAACGACATGGATGGTCTCCCCGGCGAACGAAACGGAAATCTCCACGCCCGCGACAAATGGAACCCCAAACTGCCCAGCGGCTTCCCGAGCTTCCGCCAAACCGGCCACCGTATCGTGATCGGTAAGCGCAAAAAGGGCCACCCGGTTCTGGGCAGCCCTTTTGACGAGCTCGGACGGAGTCAAAACCCCGTCCGACGCGGTCGAGTGGCTGTGCAGGTCGACGCGCTGCGCCTTCCTCATCGGCCACCCGTCCCGATTTATGCGGCGCGATCAGCCGCCACCAACTCGATTTCGAACGTCAGGTCGTGGCCCGCAAGCGGATGGTTCGCGTCGATCGTCACGTGCGTTTCGGTCACCTCGGCAACCACGACCGGAATTTGCTGGCCGTCTGCGCGCTGCATCACCAGTTGCAGCCCAACCTCCGGCTCGATTTCTGGTGGCAGTTGTTCACGCGGCACTTGCAGCATCGCGCGCTCCGAACGCTGCCCGTAGGCTTCGTCGGCAGGAATCGTAATGGTCTTGCGCTCCCCTACCTGCATCCCTTCGACCGCCTTCTCGAAGCCGGGGATCACCTGTCCAGCCCCCAGTGTGAACTGGAGGGGATCGCGACCTTCGGAGCTATCGAAGACGCTGCCATCGGCCAGTGTCCCTTTGTAATGCACCTGGACGGTATCGCCCGCTTGGGCGGCTTGTTGCGTGGTCATACTCACTTTCCTTTCACACAGTCAGAACAGCGTGGCGAGCCGCGCGTGCGTTTTTTGCCCACCACTTCGCTACAATACTCCTTTCGTTCCTTTTTCACAACCCTTTGGGGCAAAAAAGTGCATACAACCAACGCCATCGCGGATGACCGAATCTATTTGCCCATGCACCAATGGTTGCAACCCGAAGGCGAAGGGCTGTGGCGCATGGGGATCACCCCTTTTGCGGCTGAACAGCTCGGTGACGTTGTCTTCGTCGAACTTCCGGATCGTGAAGTTCGGGTAAACGAAGGCGAAACCCTCTTCGTCGTCGAATCGGTCAAAACCGCGTCCGACGTCGCGGCACCGGTTGACCTCGAAGTCCTCGACGTCAACCGCGCGTTGCACGACCACCCCGAGTGGCTCAACGAAGCGCCGTTGGACCATTGGATCGTCCTCTTCCGCGCCGAAAAGCCGATCGATCCGGAAAAATGCCTCGCTGCGGAAACGTATGCGCAGCAAATCGCGGCAGAACGATGAAGCGCCCGCTTCCGTTCCCGCGCGCTCTGGTAGCGCTCTGGTTGCTGGTGGTCGCGTTCTTCGTGGTCTGGTACCACGGCGAAACGGTTCCACAACCCCTACCCGACGCGCCTACGCGTCCCAACGCTGACGCACGCCTTCCCTGTGTCTCGTACAGTCCCTACTTCCGTGCGGGCGTCACACCACTTGACCCCAATACCCAGATCCCACCGGAATGGATCGACCTGGACCTCCAAGCGTTGGCCAAAATCACCCGCTGTGTGCGCACCTATTCGGTCGACCAGGGGCTCGATCGAGTGCCCGAGTTCGCGGCGCGCCATGGCCTCACCGTTTGGCTGGGTGCGTGGATCGGACGGGACGACAAGAAAAACGCGCAGGAACTCGCGCGCGCGATCGCGTTGGCCAATCAATATCGCGGCGTCGTAACACGCCTGATCGTCGGCAACGAAGTCTTGCTACGGCGCGAACAGACACCAGAAAATTTGGCGCGCTACCTGGAACAAGCAAAAACACAAGCGCAGGTTCCCATCACCTACGCCGACGTCTGGGAATTCTGGTTGCGTTACCGCAATGCGCTACTTCCGCACGTCGACCTTGCAACGATTCATATCCTTCCGTACTGGGAAGATCGACCGCAGCCAATCGACTCGGCTGCAGAACATCTCTTCCGCATCCGAACGATGGCCCGCCAAGTGCTCGGTGCCATTCCGATCGCGATCGGCGAGACCGGCTGGCCCAGTGCTGGCAAACAACGCGAAGGCGCCGTTCCCTCCCGGGTGAATCAGGCGAAATACGTTCGCGATGTTCTCTCACTGGCGGCTACGTTCAACTGGGACGTCAATTTCATCGAATCCCACGACCAACCGTGGAAACGCGCTTTGGAAGGGACCGTGGGTGGGTATTGGGGGGTTTTGAATACCGCTCAGGAACCGAAATTTCCCCTCACTGGGCCGGTTGCGGAGCGGGACACCCTCTGGCCCCCTTTGACTGCGGCGCTCATGGGCGCGGTGCTGCTGCCGCTCATCGCGTCGCTGCGACGCTGGCCGGTGACGCTTCTTGGGGCAGCGCTGGGATTCACGGCCTTTTGGCAATGGGAACATGCGGTGGTCGCCTATCGCAACGCGTGGGAATGGGGAGCATTGGGCGCTACCGGGGTCGTTGCGCTTGTCGTCGCGGTCGCGTTGGCGGCACGACCCACGTACCGCGCGACTCCACCAGACTGGCTGACCGTTGCAACCAGCTATCTCCTCTTTGCCCTGGCCGTCGCCAACGTTTGGCTCGTCGTCGATAGCCGTTATCGCGACTATGCCACCTGTCTCTACCTACCGCTTGCGTTGGTGGCGCCACTGCGTCACTGGTCCGTTACCCTCACCGAACGGCTCTGGAGTGCGATCGCACTCCTTTGCGCCGCGTTCGTCTGGCTGAAAGAGGCGATGAACGGCCAAGCGCTCTTGTGGTTTCTCACCACCGCGGCGATCACGCTGTCGCTTCCGCGCGCCCGCGCTGCGTCCAGCCAAGCCACACGGGTAGCGCCAACAGCGCCGCAATGACCCCCGTCGTCGCACTATAGAAAACCGTGGCGAAGAGTCCCAACCAAAGCGCCCCAAACGCGATCTGTCGCCAGGAAAAGCGGAACGCAGCCATCGCGAGCGCAACGGCGACCCAACCCGCTCGTTCCTCGATGAACGCTTGCACGAGCAAGGTCTTTGCAACACACGCCCAACCCAGTTCCGGCTGCCATGTCGCACCACACGCAAAGGGGGCTACCCCACTTTCCAACCACAGAAAACGCAGCGCCAGAAAACCGGCAAGACTTACGAAGAGAACGAACCAACCACCTTTTTCCGCGACTACCAGCCTGTTAGAATCCTGCCTGCCTGTCGTATCCACAGCCGTTCTCCGCCCGTTTTCCCGTTGTGTCGTGATTCTACCGATTTTCCTTCACGCGATTTCGTAGGGACCACCATGCTCCGCTCTGTCACGCCCCTCCTGCCACTGCTGCGCCGAACGCTCACGGCGCTCCTCCTCACCGTGCTCGTCCTTACCGCTTTCTGGCAAGCCTGGGCCTGGCACGTGCGGCTGGGAACCGAACCTGGGGTTGCCGGAGAGATCAACGGGTTTGCCTACACACCGTTTCGCCGGGATCAATCGCCGCTCGAAAAGCGTTATCCGAGCCCGGAGCAAATTGCGCAAGATCTCGATCTACTCGCTCTCTATACGAAACGGATCCGCACCTACGGGGTCACCGACGCCCCCGCCATCTACCCTCTGGCCCACCAGCGCAAATTCGAAGTGGCTATGGGTCTCTGGGTCTCCGCGGATCAAGCGCTCTCGGAACGCGAAATCGCAGCAGGGCTCGAAATGGCGGAACGCTACGACAACATCACCCGCATCGTCGTGGGCAACGAAGCGCTCTTGCGCAAAGAGATGACCGTTGCCGAAATGGCTGCCTACCTCGATCGCGTCCGTGATGAACTGCGCCGCCGCTTTCCCGACAAAAATCGCCGCCCGCTCGTCTCGACAGCCGAACCGTGGCACGTTTGGCTGAAGAACCCCGAACTGGCGGACCACGTCGATTTCGTGATGATCCACCTGCTCCCCTACCACGAGGGGATCGACGTCGCCCGGGCGCTCGATTACGCCTTTGGACGCCTTGAAGAAGTGCAAAAGCGTTTCCCGAAACTGCCCGTCGTGATCGGTGAGATCGGCTGGCCCAGTCGCGGCGAAGTCATGCCCAACCTCTTGGGAGGGGATGAACGGGCTGAAGCTTCGATCGAAAACGCTGCCCATTTCGTCCGTGGCTTTCTCTCCGACCCTCGCTCGCTCTTTCTCGACTATTACATCATGGAGGCGTTCGATCAACCCTGGAAGGTGGCCGTCGAAGGGTGGGCAGGAGCCCATTGGGGGGTCTTTGACGCCGACCGGCAACCGAAATATTCGCTCGATGGCCTCATCGTCCGCGACGTCCGTTGGCAAGAGAAGGCCAAACTTGCAACCTTCATCGGCGCGCCGCTCCTCTTTGCGCTCGCCTTTGCGCTCGCCAGCTGGAACCTGCTCGGGCGTCTGTGGTTGATGGGGCTGACGCAGCTCTGTGTGATCGTGCTCCTCATCGGCGTCTATCTCCCCAAAGACTATTACCTTTCGCGCGGGGATCTCGTCGGCCTGATCTTCCTCATCCTGGCAACACTGATGACCGCCGCAGTGCTCCTCTCCCATGGGTTCGAATTCGGTGAAGTGCTCTTCAAACGGCAATGGCGGCGACGCTTCACCCCTCTGCCTCCAGTTCCTCCTGAAAAAGCCCCATTCGTTTCGGTCCACCTTGCTTGCTATAACGAACCGCCCGAAATGGTGATCGCCACCATCGATTCGCTCGTTGCGATGGACTACCCCCACTTCGAAGTGATCGTCGTCGACAACAACACTACCGACGAAGCGCTGTGGAAGCCGGTCGAAGCCCACTGTGCCCAATTGGGCGATCGGGTGAAGTTTTTCCACCTCCCCAAATGGCCCGGATTCAAAGCAGGGGCGCTCAATTTCGCGCTTCGGCAAACCGACCCACGTGCCGAGGTGGTTGGCGTCGTCGATGCCGATTACGTCGTCGAACGGGACTGGCTTGCGCGGCTCATCCCCCATTTCCTCGAGTCACCGCTGGTCGCGGTGGTTCAGGCGCCGCAAGCCCACCGGGAATATGAACACTCCTTTTTCCAACGGATGTGCAATTGGGAGTTCGAAGGTTTTTTCCGGATCGGGATGCACCACCGCAACGAACGCAACGCCCTCATCCAGCACGGGACGATGACGCTCATTCGCCGCTCGATGCTCGAAGCGGTTGGCGGGTGGTCCGAATGGTGCATCTGTGAAGACACCGAGCTGGGGTTGCGGCTCTTGGAGCGGGGCTATGAGATCCGCTACGTCGACCACATCTTCGGTCGCGGGCTGACCCCATCGGACTTCGCCGCGATCAAATCACAACGATTCCGCTGGGCGTTTGGGGCGATGCAGATCCTCAAAGCCCATATGCCGTATCTTCTGGGGAAAAAGCCATCCCAACTGACCTTTGCGCAACGCTACCATTTCCTCACCGGCTGGTTTGCCTGGTTTGGGGATGCGCTCCACCTCATCTTCGCGATGGGGTCGCTCTTCTGGACGCTGGGCATGATCTACGCACCCAAAACCTTCACCCTTCCCGTTGCAACGCTGGCAGCACCGGTGCTCGGCTTCATGGCGTTCAAGTCGGCGTTGGGGCCGATCCTCTATCGCCGCACCATGCAGACGAAATGGATCGACATTCTGGGCGCGTCGATCCTTTCGGTGGGACTGTCGCACACCATCGCGCGCGGCGTGTTGGCGGGGCTCACCCACAAAAAAGGGACGTTCGTGCGCACGCCCAAAGGGTGGCGCGCCAAGGGTACCTTCGCATTTTTTGGCCCCATCCGCGAAGAACTGGGTATGCTCATCGCGATCACCGCAAGCGGCGCGCTCCTCGTTGCACAACGGGGATGGCTCTCACTGGAAATCCAGCTCTGGGTTGCGATCCTGGCGCTGCAAACGATCCCTTACCTTGCGGCGGTGTTGTGCCAGATCTTTGCCTATCTGCCCGACAATACTCCACCCGAAACCGCTGCAAGCACCCCATCGCCAGCGCCACACTCCTGAAAACAGCGCATCGCTGGCGATACGGTTGACAAGCTATGATTATTAGAAAATAATTATATATACTATCACCAAAGGAGGCAGTGAAATGGCACACATCGTCATCCTCGGGTCGGGAATCGGCGGCATGCCTGCGGCATACGAAGCTCGTGAACTCATCGGGCCGCCGCACAAAATCACCGTGATCAACGCCACCGACTATTTCCAATTCGTCCCGTCGAACCCCTGGGTTGCGGTGGGGTGGCGCAAAAGAGAAGAGATCGTCTTGCCTATCCGCCCCTATCTCGAACGCAAAGGGATCGACTTCATCGCGCAGCCCGCGACACGGATCGACGCGAACCACAACACCATCACGCTCGCCAACGGGGAAACGGTCGATTACGATTTTCTCATCATCACCACGGGTCCGAAGCTGGCGTTCGACGAAGTCCCAGGATCGGGGCCGAACGGGGGCTTTACCCAATCGGTCTGTACCGTAGACCATGCCGAGCAGTGTTACACCGATTTCGAAAAACTGTGTGCCGATCCGGGCCCCGTGATCGTCGGTGCGATGCCGGGAGCGAGCTGTTTCGGCCCCGCTTATGAATACGCGATGGTGCTCGACACTGCGCTGCGCAAACGCAAACTGCGCAGCAAAGTTCCGATCACTTTCGTCACTTCGGAACCCTACATCGGCCACCTGGGGTTGGATGGCGTCGGTGATTCCAAAGGGATCATGGAACACGAATTCCGCCAGCACGACATCCGTTGGATCACTAACGCCAAAACCACGCGGGTGGAAGACGGCAAGATGTTCGTCGACGAGCTCGACCGCAACGGCCAACTGGTCAAGCAACACGAACTCCCGTTCAAGCACGCGATGATGCTCCCGGCGTTCAAAGGAGTCGATGCCGTTGCAGCGGTCGAAGGGCTGTGCAATCCCCGCGGCTTCGTGATCGTGGATGAGTACCAGCGCAGCCCCAAATACCCGAACATCTACTCGGCTGGCGTTTGTATCGCCATTCCTCCGGTGGGTCCCACGCCCGTCCCCACCGGCGTTCCCAAAACCGGGTACATGATCGAGTCGATGGTGACTGCAATCGTCCATAACCTCAAAGAGGTGCTCGACGGCAAAGAACCCTCGCACAAGGGAAGCTGGCAGGCGCTCTGCCTGGCAGACTTCGGCGACCGTGGCGCTGCTTTTGCTGCAATCCCGCAACTGCCACCGCGTGACGTCAACTGGTTCGCGTCGGGCAAATGGGTCCATTGGGCGAAGATCGGGTTCGAGAAATACTTCCTCAACAAGATGAAAACGGGCAAGTCGGAGCCGTTCTACGAAAAAGCCTTGATGAAGATGATGGGTTTCTCCCGACTCAAAGAGAAACTCCACCTCTGACCCATTGTGCGCACCTCCGACCAGCGCGGCCGGAACCAAACGGTTCCCGCCGCGCTTCTTGCGTTTTCTGCGGCGCAAAACGCTCGAGCAACGCCGGTATATAATGAACCCTCATCAGCAAAACGAATGGATACACCGATGGCGCAGTACGTGATGTCGATGTTTCGGGTCAGCAAAACCGTCCCTCCGAAACGGCAAATCATCAAAGACATTTCGCTCTCTTTCTTCCCCGGAGCCAAGATCGGACTTCTGGGGCTCAACGGTGCCGGAAAATCGACCGTGCTCCGCATCATGGCGGGCGTCGATAAAGAGTACGAAGGCGAAGTCCAGTGGCAGCCGGGGATCAAGATCGGCTATCTGCCGCAAGAACCAGAACTCGACCCCAACAAAACGGTGCGCGAAGAGGTCGAATCGGGGTTGGGAGCGATCATCGAAGCGAAAAAACGGCTCGACGAAATCTACGCCGCGTACGCGGAACCCGACGCCGATTTCGACAAACTGGCCGAAGAACAAGCCAAATACGAAGCGATCCTGGCCAACGCTGGTGCGGACATCGAAAACCAGATGGAACAGGCAGCCGATGCGCTCCGCCTCCCCCCTTGGGACGCCAAAATCGCCAACCTTTCTGGCGGTGAAAAGCGTCGGGTGGCACTCGCGAAATTGCTCCTCTCCAAACCCGATATGCTGCTTTTGGATGAGCCGACCAACCACCTCGACGCCGAATCGGTCGAATGGTTGGAGCAGTACCTGGTGCGCTTCCCAGGAACGGTCGTCGCGGTGACCCACGACCGCTACTTCCTCGACAATGCCGCCGAATGGATTCTGGAGCTCGACCGCGGCGAAGGAATCCCTTGGAAAGGCAACTACAGCTCGTGGTTGGAGCAAAAAGAGAAGCGCCTGGAGCAAGAGGCGAAAGCCGAAGCAGCGCGCCTCAAAGCGATGAAACACGAATTGGAGTGGGTGCGCAGCAATCCCAAAGGACGGCAAGCCAAATCCAAAGCACGTCTAGCCCGCTTCGAAGAACTCGCCAGTATCGAGTATCAGCGCCGCAACGAAACGCAGGAGATCTTCATTCCGCCCGGAGAGCGTCTGGGGGACCAGGTGATCGAATTCCGCAACGTCAGCAAAGGGTTTGGCGATCGACTGCTGATCGACAATCTCTCGTTCATCGTCCCGAAAGGGGCGATCGTTGGGATCATCGGCCCCAACGGCGCCGGTAAATCGACCCTCTTTCGCATGATCCTGGGAAGAGAGCAGCCCGACAGCGGCGAAATCCTGATCGGCCCGACGGTAAAAATCGCGGCCGTCGACCAAACCCGCGAAGGGCTCGACCCCAACAAAACCGTCTGGGAAGAGGTCTCCAACGGTCAGGACATCCTCAAGATCGGCAATTTCGAAATCAACAGCCGCGCCTATCTTGGCCGCTTCAATTTCAAGGGGGCAGACCAACAGAAGATCGTCGGGAAGCTCTCCGGCGGCGAGCGGGGGCGTCTGCACCTGGCGAAAACCTTGCTGCAGGGGGGCAACGTGTTGCTCCTTGACGAGCCGTCGAACGACCTCGACGTCGAGACGCTTCGCGCCCTTGAAGAAGCGCTCCTCGAATTCCCCGGCTGCGCACTCGTCGTCAGCCACGACCGCTGGTTCCTCGACCGGATCTGCACCCACATCCTAGCGGCCGAAGGGGATTCGCAATGGACCTTCTTCGAGGGCAACTACCGCGAATACGAAGAGGACAAGAAACGGCGTCTGGGTGAAGAAGCGGCAAGACCGAAACGGATCCGCTACAAACCGATCACCCGTTCCTAGTCCGGAATGAACTGGATCGCCACGCACTGGCAGGAAGCCGGCCATCGTTCAGGCCGGATCGCGGGGCTCGCTCTTTGCATATCCCATGACCACACCAAAGGATAAACTGGAGACACACAACCATGAGCGACGCGATCTTCCGCAAAACCGAAAAAGGGCAGGAAGAGATCAAAACGCGCAGCGCGGGACTCAATCCGCGACAACGGCGCATCCTGATCCTCATCGACGGTCAAAAGAGCGTTTCCCAATTGCGGGAGCTAGCCGCTACCGACGATTTGACCCATGTCCTCAGTACGATGGAAGAGCTTGGTCTGATCGAGCTGGTTGGGACGGTGGATGAAACAGGAGCAACGCAGTCGGTCGACCGCATCGAATCGATCACAGCGTTCCGCCCGCTCCCGGCCCCCCCCAACCCGAAAGAGCTCGAAATGGCGCGTAATTTCATGATCAATACGCTGCGCACCTTTTCCGCGACGCCGATCGACCACTTGTCTTTGATCGAAGACATTGCCGCCGCACCAGACCATGAAGTCTTGCGCGCCCTCTTCGGTCGCTGGTACCAAGCGATCGTCGAGACGACGCAAGGAAGAGCGCGGGCAGAACAACTGCGTCTCGACCTGTTGAAGGTCCTATGATCGTGCGAAAGATGCGTGCTTCGGGCGCAGCAGCTATTGACAGAGAGCGCGAAACACCGTATCATACGCGTCTCTCGCACGTTGCGGGTGGTTAGCTCAGCGGTAGAGCACTGCCTTCACACGGCAGGGGTCAGTGGTTCGATCCCACTACCACCCACCAGTGAAGTACGTACGGGCCGGTAGCTCAGTTGGTAGAGCGTCGCGTTCGCAATGCGAAGGTCGTGGGTTCGACTCCCATCCGGTCCACCAACCCATTTTTTTCCTGCTTTTGCTCCGATCTCCTCAGTACAGCTGTCGTACAGTGACTCGCTGTTTGTTTCCTATATCCCTGCCGCTTGCGCCCACCACTTGCTGACGATCCACACCTTGGTTCCGGGTTGGACCGCTGTAGCGAGTTCGACGATATCGAGGTTCCCCATCCGAATACATCCGTGCGAGCACGGTACCCCAAGCTTTTCCTCTTCTGCCGTGCCATGAAGGTAGATGAATCGCCGTTGCGTATCGACCTTCCCCAACCGATTCCAACCCACCTCTTCGCCACACAACCAAAGAATCCGCGTCAAAATCCAGTCGTGCGCGTCGGAACGCGCCAGACCGGCTCCGCTACCTTGCTTGCGCCCGTCCTGCCCCCATTGGGGAAGGAAGCCGCGAGCACCGGTCGGACGCCGCCCTTTGAAGACCGTCCCTAACGCCATTCCGGTACCGATCACCGCGCGGATGCGATGTCGCCCCAGCGGTGTCTGGCCACTGCCAAGCCGTTGCCCTACCCCGGCACGTGCTGTGGAAACGGGATAGATGCGTTGGCATACTCCGTCCCAATCGTAGAGAAAGAGGCGTTGGGTTGCGACGCAGATCACCACTTTTGCTGCGCTCATGATCGTTTTTTCCGTTGTGTGCGTCGAAGCTGAAAAAAATGGCGCAATTGCGCGATACACGCATCCCGCAGCACTCCGCCGCGAACCTCGGTATGCGGATTGAGCGCACGGTGGGCAAAAAGGTCGAGTTGTGAGCCCGCCACCCCGGTTTTGGGTTCCGGTGCGCCGAAAACCACGGCTGCGACCCGGGCTTGAAAAATGGCACCGGCGCACATCGCACAGGGTTCGACCGTCACATAGAGAATCGTCCCAGGCAACCGGTAGTTGCCCCGCTGTCGCGCCGCGGCGCGCAGTGCGACGATCTCGGCATGAGCGGTCGGATCGTCTGTGCCGATGGGCTGATTGCATCCCAACGCCACTAACGCACCTTCTGCTACCACCACCGCACCCACCGGCACTTCACCGCAACGCTCCGACAGTTTCGCCATAGCGATCGCCCAGCGCATCCACACCTGATCCCATAATGCCTGGGTCACCAGGGCATCCCGGCGATTGCGATGTGCCGAATGGGTCAAATTTGCTGCTCCGCAACAACCTTGACTCTATAATAGCAAAGTGCTGCGATCCCAAGGAATTCGACCTATGTCCCCCTCACAACAACACAACATTTTGTTCGATCCATTGGCGCGCTGGTGCACGCTAGGGCTCAAAACGTGTGCGGCAGACGATACCGCAATGGCTGTCGCACAGCAGATGGAAGCCCAAGGGGTCTCGAGTCTGATCGTCGAAAAAGCGGGAAAAGCCGTGGGTATCGTCACCGACCGCGACCTACGCAACAAAGTGGTTGCGCGTGGGCTTGCGCCGGAATCGGTTACCGCTGAGTCGATCATGGGGGCGCCGCTGGTGAGTTTACCCCGTCATGCGCCGCTTCACGCCGCTCTCTTGGAGATGGCGCGCCGCGGCATTCACCGCCTGGTGGTTTGTGATGAGGCAGACAACCCCATCGGAATCCTGTCGCAGAGCGATGTGCTCAAAACCCAACGCCATTCCCCCCATTTGATGGCGCTCGAAATCGAGAAAGCCACCGCTTTGGAGACGCTCAAGGAACTCCAACAGACGCTGCAAGAGTTGGTTGCGATCCTGGTTCGAACCCATACGCCCATTCAGGAGACCGTGGCGCTCATTGCCTATCTCAACGACGCGTTGGCGCGTCGGGTGGTGGAAATCACCGCGGAATCGGTAGGGTTGGGGTTGGACCGCTTTGCATTCGTCGTCCTGGGGAGTCAAGGGCGGGGCGAACAAACGTTGGCCACCGACCAGGACAATGCGCTCGTTTTGGCCGACGATCTCGACGAAACGGAAGTGGCGTTGGCTCAAACGCTCGGGGAACGCATTTCTGAAGGCTTACTCGCGATCGGTTTCCCGCCGTGCCCGGGAAACATCATGACCCGAAACCCCTTTTGGCGGCGCAGTGCGCAAGCGTGGCAAGAACAGATCGCTGCGTGGGTTGAGCGGCCCACACCCGAGCACGTGCTCAACGCGGCGATGTTTGCCGATATTCGGACGCTTGCGGGCAACGATACGCTCACACAGCAACTCGTGCAGAGGTTTTACACGGAAGCGGCGCGCGACAACCTCTTCTTTGCGCGGATGGCTCAGAACACGGTGCGCTTCGCGGTACCACTCGGCTGGTTGGGGCGGATCAAGACCAAACCCTCCGGTGCGATCAAGGCGGGGGTCGACCTCAAAAAAGCGGGGATTTTCGCGATCACCGATGGCATTCGGACACTTGCCCTGCGTCACCAAGCGTTAACGGGCAATACATTCGCGCGAATCGAAAAACTCAAAGAAAAAGGCGTATTGCCTGAACACGAGGGCAAGGAACTGCGCTCTGCCTTGGCCTTCCTGCTCGATCTACGGCTGCGTGCGCAGCTCGACGCGATCGACGCAGGCATGCCCCCCAGCAATGTGATCGATCTCAAAGCGCTTACGCGGTTGGAGCGGGCCGAACTCATCGCCGCGCTGCGTACGGTCGAGCGCTTTCAAGCGTTCATCCGCATGCACTTCAAATTGGACTTGTTGCGCAACTGAGCAACACGGGATCAAGCGACCGCGCCAGCCTGAACGGCGCGGATATAGGTCATGAGCGCGATCGTCTCTTCTGGTGTCAGATCGAGAAACTGAACGCCATAACCCTCCCCGCCGCGAAGATGGGCGGCATCCAGTTTCCGTTGGGAGCGCACCTGGGCACGCACACTCAGAATGAGTTCGCTGCCCGCCAAGTCGATTTTGAACTTCAACGTCACGGTCTCGCCGACCTGCAACGGGTGACGAGTCGCCAACAAGCCGCCACCCAACGAAAGATCCAACAACACGCCGCCATGGGGTGTCCCATCTTCGGTGAGAACCGCACAGACGAGGCGAACCGGCACACGGTCGCTGCGGCGCAGGCGTAACGCCTTGACTTCGCCCGGGTAGGTCAAGTGATGGTAGGGAAAAGGTTTCGAGACGTTCGCCAAAAGCGACGCGGAAAAAAGGAAGGCATAGGAACCCGACGTCCCTTTGATTTGAAGCGTTGTCCCTTCCCTGATGAAGATGGGGACGTCATTGCGCGTCACCGCATCGATCAGCAACGATTTGTTGCGCAACATGCCGACGTAACGCGCCCAAAGGGGCTGCTCTTCACTGCCGATCTTGATTTGCAGCAACTCCCCAGGAACCAGATGGAGCTCATGGAACCCCAGAGAAACCGCCCTTTTTTCTTCGTCACTACCTTTGACTTCGACACGCTGCGCGCTTTCGAGTGCCGCGCGAAACCGTTCGTCGGTAGAAATGTCCCGCTCTGGACCCAATTTGAAGAGTCTTTGTTTTTCCTGATCGGTTTCGATCACATAACCGCGACGCAGCAGAAGCCGCCCGTCCCGGTCGTAGACGTCGAACGGCAACGGCTTCCCGACCAGGAGTTCGTGCAGTTTGACGGGGGCGCGCAACATCGGTCAAACCTCTTTTCGCGAAAAAGCAAGTCACTCCCACTCGATCGTTGCTGGCGGTTTGCCCGAAATATCATAAACGACGCGGTTGACACCGCGCACTTCGTTGATGATGCGGTTCGCGACGCGCCCCAACAAGGCGTGCGGCAGCTCTGCCCAATGGGCGGTCATGAAGTCCTGGGTCTGTACTGCGCGCAACGCGATCACGTATTCGTAGGTCCGCCCGTCTCCCATCACCCCGACGCTCTTGACCGGCAAAAAGACGGCAAAGGCCTGGCTCACCTTGTCGTACCAATCGGCCGCGCGGAGTTCGTCGATGAAGATCGCATCCGCCTGGCGCAAAATTTCGGCGTATTCGCGCTTGACTTCGCCCAGAATGCGCACCCCGAGCCCGGGACCGGGGAACGGATGGCGATAGACCATTTCATGCGGCAACCCAAGCGCAATCCCCAACTCCCGCACCTCATCTTTGAAAAGTTCCCGCAGCGGTTCCAGGAGTTTGAGGTTGAGCGTTTCCGGTAACCCGCCCACATTGTGGTGGCTCTTGATGGTGTGTGCTTTTTTGGTTTTGCTGCCAGCCGATTCGATCACGTCGGGATAGATCGTCCCTTGCGCGAGCCACCGGGCATTGGGGCGCTTCGTCGCCTCTTCCTGGAAGACCTCGACGAAGACGCGACCGATGATTTTCCGTTTTGCTTCCGGGTCCGTTACGCCGGCCAGCGCTTGGAGGAAACGCTCTGACGCGTCGACGTGGATCACCCGCATCCCCAAATGGCGGGCGAAGGTGGCCATCACCTGTTGCGCTTCGTTGAGGCGCAGGAGCCCGTTGTCGACAAAGACACAGGTGAGCTGATCGCCGATTGCCCGATGGATGAGCGCTGCGGCCACGCTGGAATCGACTCCGCCCGAAAGCCCCAAGATCACCTCTTCGTCACCAACCTGCTCGCGGATGCGCCCGACCGCCTCCGGGATGAACTCGGGCATCGTCCAATCCCAACCGCAGCCACAGATCTCATGGACGAAGCGCCCCAGGATCTCTTTGCCTTTGATCGTATGGGTCACTTCCGGGTGGAATTGCACACCGTAAAAGCCGCGCTCAGGATCGGCCATCGCAGCCACCGGCGTCGAATCGTTTTCTGCGATCACTTGAAACCCCGGGGGAAGCATGACCACGGCGTCGCCATGGCTCATCCACACCTCCAGGTAAGCGCGCCCCGATTCGTCGCGACGATCCTCGATGCCTTCGAAGAGCGGCGAGTGGTTGCGCAGCCGAACTTCGGCATAGCCGAACTCCCGTTTGCCACTGGGCGCGACCTTACCCCCCAATTGCTCAGCCATCGTCTGCATGCCGTAGCAGATCCCCAGTACCGGCACGCCCAGTTCGAAGACCGCTTGCGGCGCACGCCAGTCGACGGCGTCGTACGCAGAGTTGGGGCCACCAGAGAGGATCACCCCTTTGGCGCCGAACGAGCGGACGAAATCGTCGGAGACGTCGAACGGGTGGATTTCGCAATAGACCTGATGTTCGCGCACCCGCCTCGCGATCAATTGCGTGAGCTGCGACCCAAAGTCGAGGATCAAAATTTTGTCGTGTTGCGCCATGGTGCGCTCTTCCGCGGTCAGTCGAGGTGGTAGTTGGGCGCCTCTTTCGTGATCTGCACGTCGTGGACGTGCGACTCGCGAACGCCCGCCGAGGTGATTTGCACGAATTCGGCTTTCGCGTGCAACTCTTCGATGGTGCGGCAGCCCAGATACCCCATCGAGGAGCGAACGCCGCCAACCAACTGATGGATCACCGCAGCAACCGGCCCTTTGTACGGCACGCGTCCTTCGATCCCTTCGGGCACGAATTTGTCGACGTTTGCGGTGTTGTCCTGGAAGTAGCGGTCGGCAGCGCCCGCCTGCATCGCGCCCAACGACCCCATGCCTCGGTACGCTTTGTACGACCGGCCTTGATAGAGCACCGTCTCACCGGGCGCTTCTTCGGTACCAGCAAAAAGACCACCCAACATCACACAGTGGGCGCCGGCAGCGAGCGCTTTGGCAATGTCACCCGAGAATCGGATGCCGCCGTCGGCGATCAACGGGACATCGGTTCCCGCGAGCGCCTCCGCAACGTCAGATATCGCGGTGATTTGCGGCACCCCAACGCCAGCGACGATCCGAGTCGTACAGATCGAACCGGGCCCGATCCCAACTTTGACCGCGTCCGCGCCGGCGTCGACCAACGCTTTTGCCGCCTCAGCCGTTGCGATGTTGCCCCCGATCACTTGCACGTTCGGGAATTGGCGCTTGACCCAGCGCACCCGGTCGAGTACCCCTTGCGAATGGCCGTGTGCGGTATCGACGACGATCACATCGACACCCGCTTCGACCAGGCGTTCGGTGCGCTCTTCGGTACCCGCGCCGACGCCGATCGCAGCCCCCACCAGGAGCCGCCCGTCGCTGTCTTTCGCCGCGTTGGGGTGTTCGGTCGACTTCTGAATGTCTTTGACCGTGATCAACCCTTTGAGGGTATCGTCCGGACCCAGGATCAGCACCCGCTCCAAACGGTGTTCGTGCATCAACGCTTTAGCTTTCTCGACGCTCTCCCCTTCGCGAATGAAAACCAGCCGCTCGCGCGGGGTCATGATTTGCGCAATTGGCAGGTCCAGCCGGGTTTCGAATCGTAGGTCGCGATGGGTGACGATCCCCACCACGCGGCCTTCGTCGACGACCGGAAGCCCGGAAATTCCGAGTTGCTGTGTGAGCGAAAGCACCTCTCCTACGGTCAGCGTGGGCGGAATCGTCACGGGATCTTTGAGGATCCCGGATTCGAACCGCTTCACCTTCGCCACTTCGGCCGCTTGCTGTTTTGCGGAGAGGTTTTTGTGGATGATTCCAATCCCACCTGCCTGCGCGAGTGCGATCGCCAACCGCGCTTCGGTCACGGTATCCATCGCCGCCGACACCAAAGGGATGTTGAGGCGGATGGCGCGCGTCAGCTTCGTCGAGAGGTCAACGTCGCGCGGCAAGACTTGGGAATAGGCAGGGACCAAGAGAACATCATCGAACGTGAGTGCGATTTTTTTGAGACGCATTGCGACACTCCAGCCAAAACGGGATTATATCGCGATTACTTCTGAGCCGCTTTTTTCCGCCGCACTGCCTTTGGGTCGGCGATAATCGGGCGATAGATTTCGATTCGGTCTCGGTCTTTCAGCGGCGTGGCCAGGGTCACGGGTTTGGCATAGATTCCGATCCGATTCTTCCCATCGAGGTCGATCTCAGGATGGCGGGATAGAATCCCGGAGCGTTCGAGCGCGTCGGCAACGGTGCTTTCGGGCGGCAACTGCACCGTGACCAGATCGACTTGGTGCGGGGCTGGCGCATAAACCACCTCGACCGTGATGGTCTCTGTCATCACTCACTCCTCTCGCTACGGTACCCTGGCAACGCCGCCCAGACTTCTGGGGAAATCGCATGCGCGCGCGCGACGAACGCATCGACGAACGTTTGGGCGATTTTGTCGAAAACCGGCCCCAGTACCTTGTCCAACAATTTATTCGCAAACTCGTAATGGAGCTCGAACTCGATCTTGCAGCCGATCGCACCGAGCGGTTTGAATCGCCAGTGGCCGTGAAGGTGTTTGAACGGCCCCTCTTTGAGCGTGATCCGCATTTCCAACGGGGGCTGTTTCTGATTGACGGTGCGGAACTGGGTTTTCACCCCGTGGAAGTCGACCTTCAAGGTGGCGTCGGTCAGATGTTCCGTGCGCTGGTGGACCTCGGTGCCACCACACCACGGCAGAAACTCCGGGTAGTGTTCGCAGTAATCGACCAGCGCGAACATCGCCTCCGCAGGACGATCGATCAAAACTTGCTTGTGTACCGTCGCCATTGGCAAAAACCCAAGCCACTCCTCGGTATAATCGGGCGATTGTACCGCAACGCATGAACCTCTTTTATGGCCATCGTCGAAAATCGAAAAGCCCGACACGAATATTTCATCGAAGAGACCTTCGAAGCCGGACTCGTGCTCGAAGGTTGGGAGGTGAAAGCGATCCGTGCCGGACGGGTCAATCTGAAGGAAGCCTACGTCCTGGTTCGGCATGGCGAACTTTTTCTTTTGGGAATGCACGTCTCGCCGCTTGCCAGCGCATCGACCCATGTCCGACCCGACCCTACTCGGACGCGCAAACTTTTGCTTCATCGCCGCGAGATCGACCGTTTGATCGGCAAGGTTGAGCGCGCGGGTTACGCGCTCGTGCCGCTCGACCTCCATTACAAGAACGGTCGGATCAAAGCAACGATTGCGTTGGCGAAAGGCAAGAAACTTCACGACAAGCGGGAAAGCGCGAAGGAACGCGATTGGGCACGCGAAAAAGCTCGGTTGCTGCGTGCTGCGGTGCGCTGAAGCACTGAAACACCGCGGAACGCTCATGATAAGATATTCCCAATTGTGACGAAGGAGTTGTCGATGGGTTTTTTGGCGGGTAAAAAGATCCTGATCACCGGGCTACTCAGCAACCGCTCGATCGCTTATGGCATCGCGCAAGCGTGCGCGCGGGAAGGCGCACGTTTGGCGTTCACCTACCAAAACGAACGGTTCGAAGGGCGCATCGCCAAGTTCGCAACGGAATTCGGGGCCGATTTCATCGCGCCGCTCGACGTGACGCGCGACGAAGAGATCACCGGGCTTGCCGATCGCATCGCTCAAGAATGGGAAGGGTTAGACGGTTTCGTCCATTCCATTGCCTATGCCCCGAACGAAGCGCTCGAGGGCGATTTTCTCGACGGGTTCACGCGCGAAGCGTTTCGCATCGCCCATGAAGTGAGCGCAGCGAGTTTTCCCCTGATGGCGAAAGCGTTTCGGCCGTTGATGCAAAACCGAAAGTCGTCGATGTTGACGCTCTCGTATCTTGGCGCCGTGCGCACGATGCCCAATTACAACCTGATGGGAATGGCCAAGGCCAGTCTGGAAGCGGGTGTGCGCTACCTGGCGGCAAGCTTGGGACCTGAGGGGATCCGCGTAAACGGTGTCTCGGCAGGCCCGATCAAAACCGTTGCCGCGTCGGGCATTGGCAGTTTCAGCAGACTCCTTCGCTACAACGAACACCATGCGCCGCTGCGCCGCAACGTCACGATCGAAGAGGTGGGCAACGCCTCGGCGTTCCTCCTTTCGGATCTCGCAAGCGGCATCACCGGCGAGATTCTCTACGTTGATGGCGGTTTTCACAACGTCGCGCTCGGCAACCCCGAACCGCTCGTCTTGTAAGGAAAAGCAAAACGGGGCAACGAAAAAGGGCGCGTGCTGCGCCCTTTTCGTTTTGCCCTAGAGGATCCCGCCCGTTATTCGGCGGTGAATTCCCGCAACGCCTCTTGACGGATCTGGATGGGATAGCGCGCTTCCACCGTGCGCAACCACGCACGGTAATGCACGTCACCATAGAGGCTGTGCAATTGTGTCGCAAGCGATTTGGCCCGTGCATCGTTATCCGTGACGACCGGCGTTTCCACCGCGACGAGTTCGAGCAGCCATACGGCGTCACCGCTTGTAACCACGTTGCGAACGCCCGGTTTCCGCGGCAGCGCAAACGCGGCTTCCACCACAGTGCGCGGCAAGGTCGTATCGTTGCGTTGTAACCGCTTTTCGCCGTCCCATTTCGTGATCGACGCGTTCGTTTCTACCTGTTGCGCGAGCGAAGCCACCAATTGCGACTGCGCGTGATCGCGACGCCACGCGGCAATTGCGTCCGCTTTGGCCTCGGCAAAGGTGCGCGGTCGTGCGGGCTCAAAACGGGCAACCCGCACCACCACCATACGCCCATCGGGCAACGTGACCGGATCCAGGTTTTCGCCGCGGCGGGCATTTTCGCTCCTCAATTGCGCCACCAGTGCAGCTGGCAAAGGCGTGCCATCGTTGAGCGTGAGCGCATCGAGCGGCATGAGTGGCGTTTTCTCGATGGGTGCCCCGACCTTTTCCGCAACCGGGTCAAGGCGGTCCACCGCGTCAAACGCCAGATTGGGCAATTCCGCGGCCAATTCCGTGAACCGCCGCTTGCGCGCCTCTTGCTGCAATGCCGCGCGAATTTGCGGGGCAACCGCGTCGAAAGTGGGTGTTTGAGCCGGCTGGATCGCAGACAACCAAACCAGATGCCAACCGAAATCGGTGCGAACGGGATCGAGTAGCCCCGGGGTTTTCGCAGCAAAAACCGCTTCAGCCAACGCTGGCGGCAGCTCTTCCTTCGTGACCCACCCCAAGTCACCCCCTTGGGCGCGGGTTGCCGCATCCTCCGACCGGTTTTTGGCGATTTCGGCGAATTGCACTTCGTCTTTGCCGCGCAGTTGCGCAAGAAGCTGCGTGACTTCCGCAGGTAGCGTTTTGCCGTCGTCAAAGTTCGAGGCAGTGATCAAGATGTGGCGAATACGCCGTTTTTCCGGTTGTGCGATCGCTGCTTTCCGGGCCTCAAAGGCCTTGCGAACGTCCTCCTCTGGTACGGGCGGCACCTGAAGTTGCTTTTCGTCGAGCACTACGTATTCGAGAGCCGCTTCATCCGGTTTCTGGAAGCGATCCTGATGTTGTTGGAAAAACGCTTCGACCGCTTGCTCGTCGACCGGCAGCGTCGCCGCAACGGCGTCGATCGAATGGCGTTGCCAGCGCACGCGCCGCACCTCTTCTTGCCACCGCAACAGCGTCAGGACATTTTGCGGAGGGACGACTGCAGCGCGAACCGAGCGCAGGAGTTTTTCGATCGCCAAATCTTCTTGGACCAGCGCTTCGAACCGCGCCGGCGTCATTCCCTGCGCCTGCAGCGCCGCTTCATACGTGGCAAAATCGAAACGGCCATCCTTCTGAAACACGGGAATCGCAGCCAGGGTTTTCTGCACCACCGTTTGCGGAACCTGCAGTCCGAGCCGCTGCGCTTCGTTCAAAAGGATTTGGCGTTCCAGCAATTGCCGCAGTACCTCCTCAACGAACGCTTGGCTGCGCACGAGCTTTGGGTCAAACGCCTCCCCCATCTGGGTACGCAAGCGGTCGCTTTGCCGCTGCAGCGCGTCGCGCAGCGCCGCAACCGTTACCGCGGAATCCCCTACCGTTGCCACTTCGTTACGCGACGGACCTGTGGAAAAGTAACGCTCTACGCCAAAAAAGGCAAAGGGAATGATCAATATGAGCAAGATGATCTGAGCGATTCGCTTGCGGCGGCGAATGGCATCGAGCATTATCGTGACCTCGAACAAAATCGGGAGCCGTAATTATCGCATAAGCCGTTTCGTTGCTGCAGTGGCGTATAATTATCGTTCAGTTTTCTTGACATCGAAATTATGGAAAACGAAGTCAGTGACTTTCTGATTGTCGGACGGACGGTCGATGGACGCCGTTTCCGCCCCAGCGATTGGGCGGAACGCCTTTGCGGCATCATGGCAACGATGGGGGCGGACAACCGAATGCGCTACTCCCCCTATGTTCGCCCCGGCCCGATGATCGATGGGGCCAAGACCGTCGAAGTAGATGCCAAACTGTACCACGTTCAGCCGATGGCTTACCGTTTTCTTGTCAATTTCGCCAAGGACAACAACCTGGAAATTCGCTATCGCGACGTTTGTACGGTTGCCCCGCCCGAAAAAGAGGCCAGTTGAACGGCGCGGAGGGCGCAGCCGATACCGCAAGGAATAAAAAAGCGGCCTGTGGCCGCTTTTCCTATCAAAGACGAAAGAAACAAACCATCACGCCATGGCTTTGATCTTGGCAACCAGCCGGCTCTTGTAACGGGCAGCAGCATTCTTGTGAATAATGCCTTTGCCCGCAATCGAATCGATCACCGATTGCGCTGCTTGGTACGCCGCTTGGGCCTGTTCTTTGTTGCCCGAAGCGATCGCAAGCCGAACCGACTTGATCGCTGTGCGCAGACGTGAGCGAAGACTGCGGTTATGGGCACGGCGCTTCAAGTCCTGCCGTGCACGTTTGCGTGCTTGTGCCGTGTTGGCCATCTTATCCCCAATCGAAATTCATGCACCAGAAACTATAATTCTAACTTTTTCATCACCCCTTTGCAAGGCGGTTCTGGATGAATTTCCTCAAAACACTCGCGCAGGTGAGCAGCCTGACGCTCCTTTCTCGCCTCCTGGGGTTCGCCCGTGACGTTTTGATCGCCGCCCTTTTTGGGGCGCAAGCGGCTACCGACGCATTCGTGGTTGCGTTTCGACTTCCCAACATCTTGCGTCGCCTCTTCGCCGAAGGCGCGTTCTCCCAGGCATTCGTTCCCGTCTTGGCCCAGACGCAGCGCACTGCGCCTCCCGAGCGCACCAAAGCGTTGATCGACCGGGTGTTCACGGTTCTTTTCGTCACCGTTGGCGTCGTGACGCTCGCAGGCGTGCTTGGTGCCGAAGGGTTGGTCCGCGCAGTGGCACCTGGGTTCGCTGCGGATCCGGAACGTTTCGCGCTTGCCGTCGCGATGACCCGCTTGACGTTTCCCTATATCTTGTTCATGTCGCTCGTGGCGTTTTCCTCGGCGCTTTTCAACACCTGGGGCCATTTTCGTCTGCCCGCGGCAACACCGATCGCGCTCAATGCCGCGTTCCTCTTACTCCTTACCACCGCGTGGGCAATGGACGATCGCGACCCGTATTGGCTTGCCTATTCGGTGCTTTTGGGGGGAATCCTGCAGTGGCTCTGGCACTGGTGGCAATTGCCCCGTCTGGGCTTGACGCCACGCTGGGACTGGCACCCACGCGATCCTGGCGTGCGGCGGATCCTCACCCTGATGGGGCCAGCGGTCTTTGGGGTTTCCGCCGCGCAGATCTCGTTGCTGCTCAATACCCTCTTCGCTTCTCTACTCCCCACAGGAAGCGTCTCCTGGCTCTACTACGCCGATCGTCTGATGGAATTACCGGCAGGCCTTTTTGGTGCGACGCTCGGTGTGATCCTCTTGCCGCACCTCAGCCGCGCGGTCGCGGAACGCAATGAAGCGGGGTATCAGCGCTTGGTCGACTGGGGTTTGCGAATGACGCTCCTCTTGACTGCTCCGTGCGCGCTCGCGTTCGTGCTGATTGGGGAACCAATCACCCTCGCGCTCTTTGTGCGTGGAGCATTCACCGCAAGCGACGCGCACGCAACGGCATTGGCACTGACTGCGTATGCGTTGGGTCTGATTCCCCTCATCGGTGTCAAAATCTTGGCGCCCGGATTTTACGCGCGCGAAGACACACGAACCCCGGTCAAAGGGGCAATCCTTTCGCTGATCCTTACGCAACTTGGCAACGCCCTCTTTCTTTTCCTCTTCGATTGGGGCCACTGGGCCCTAGCGTTGTCGATTTCGCTCGCCGCCTGGGGCAACGCCGGGTTCTTGCTCTTTCACTTGCGCCGCCGCGGCCACTTCGCGTGGCAACCCAACTGGCTGCGTTTCCTGCTTTCCCTTACGGTTGCGCTACTTGTTCTTGCCCTCTTTCTCGCTACCACCGAGCCATGGGTGGCAGCGAAAACCGCATCCGGGCAATGGATCCGTTTGCTGGGCGTGGCGCTTTGGGTTACCGTTGGCATGGCCACCTATTTTTTGGCTCTTCGGCTCACTGGGTTTCGCTGGGCATCACTCAAACGGCCGTTGTGACGAAGGGGTTGTTTGCTCCTTTTGCCACAAATGGAAAAATTGGGCGGCAGAAAGCGGCCGAGCAAACCAATACCCTTGGAAAAAGTCGCAGCCCAGACGCAACAGATGGTCCCACTGCTGCGCGCACTCCACCCCCTCTGCCACCACCTGGAGTCCTAGCCGATGGGCCATCTGGATGGTCGCATCGACGATCGCGTCGTCGCGTTCGTCCGACGCCAGCGGCGTCACGAAGGAGCGGTCGATCTTCAGCTCCGACAGCGGAAAGGTATGCAGATACGCAAGCGAAGAGTATCCCGTGCCGAAATCATCAACGGCAAAACGCACCCCCAACGTCGCCAAACGTTGCACCTGCTCCTGCGCAAGTGCCGGGTCGTGCATCATCGCCGATTCGGTAATCTCCAATTTGAGCGCACTGGGCTCGACACCGCTTGCGGTAAGCGCGGCGCAAACCGTCTCATAGAGCATCGTGTCGTAGAGCTGATGCGCGGAGAGATTGACCGCAATGCTCGGAAGACGCAAACCGGCTTGACTCCACTGCACCCACTGGTGCAACGCGTGCCGCAATACCCAACGACCGATGGCCGGCATCAGCCCGACCTGTTCGGCAACCGGGACGAAGCGTGCTGGCGGAACCTCTCCCAGCTCTTCATCGCGCCAACGCAAGAGTACTTCTGCACTGACGATCGCGCCTGTCCGATCGCAAATCGGTTGAAATACGAGATGAAACGCATCATGGTGGATCGCAAGGCGCAGCCGTTGCTCCAAACGACTGCGTGACGTCGCCGCTTCGTGCAAACTCCGGGTAAAAAAGGCAAAACGGTTTCCCCCCTCCCCCTTTGCACGATACATCGCAAGACCCGCAGCGCGTAAGAGCGCGTTTGGATCACGCTCGTCGTCGGGATAGAGCGCGATCCCGATCGAAGGAGAGAGTTGCCATTGGTTTTCCCCCACTTCGCGATGATATGGAGCACGCGACCGTCAGGGCGCGTCCGTTCGAGTTCGTGCGGCACAAAACTGCGCGCGGCGCGAAGCCGTTCCGCCAGATACGCTTCGGGGTCAGCGATTTCCCCGTACTCACCGCGCTCAAGGTTGAAGCGCAGCAACGTCGCGAAATCGACGCCTTTTTCAAGCAGTGACAACGGGAAATCGAAGAGTTCGGCAAACTTCTGGTTCCATGCAACCAATTTCAAGTCCGCGTCGAACAAGGTCACCCCACTGGGGAGATGATCGACCAGCGTTTGCAAGCGATCCCGCGTGACCTGTACCGCGGCTTCCGCCGCTTTGAGCGCAGTGACGTCGGTGAAGGTCGAAACGAAACCTGCCGGCCGCCCCTGCGCGTCGAAAAAGGGTTCTCCCTGCACCAGATGCCAGCGCCCGTCAGGGTGTTGGCGTTCGAGACGGTGCGGCTGGAATGTTTTGGCCAACGCAACCCGTACCGCGACCAACCGTTCCGGGTCGCCCGGCCCATATTCGCCGCGGGATGCCGGAACCCGAATCAGATCGGCGAACGAAACCCCTTCGTAGGCCAACGAGCGGGGCAGATCGAGAATGGCGAACGCGCGGTCGTTCCAGTAGCGCAACCGCAGGTCGGCGTCGAAGACCATCAGACCAACCGGCAGCGCCGCGATCACTGCGTTGAGCGTACGCGCTTTTTCAGCGAGTGCGGCATCGAGCGCCAAATGGCGATCGTCGAAACGGTTGATTCCGTAGGCGAGCCGTTTCCCTTCCGGCGTCGTGAGGACCACCACCTGCACGATACACGAACGGATTTGGCCCGCTTCAAGAACCACCCGATACTGAACCACCCCTTGTCCGCTGCGATAAGCCGCTTCCACTTGGCGTACGAACGCGTCACGATCCTCGGGGAGAAGATGCGCCAAAAACACTTCCCGCGTCGGGGATTCGTCAGCAGCTGTCAATGGCCACGAATTTTGACCCACTTTGGCCAGATAAAACTGACCCACCCCCCTAACTGGCTGAGGGTCGAACACCGGGAAAAATCCCCGCCCGGCGTTTGTCCTTCAGCCGCCAACTCTCGCCTTTGATCTGGATCACGTGCGCATGATGCAGAATGCGGTCGAGCATTGCCGCCGTTAGCGCCGTATTACCCGAG
>Ga0207870_100113_pt1 | contig 87732 bp, 75 predicted proteins | sample CeladaPassage60B_FD_187477 | JGI IMG/M metagenome (GOLD analysis project Ga0207870, IMG submission 187477) | Cellulose-adapted microbial communities from the Joint BioEnergy Institute, USA - Passage3 60B (SPAdes) (version 2) | ecosystem: Engineered > Bioreactor > Continuous culture > Unclassified... | reverse complement strand
CCGCCTCTGCCAGATCGATCGCGAGGTTGTGCAGTGATCTGGCCAGGCCAGGCAGGTAGGCATCCGGATCGGCCGCGGCCAGCCGCTCATAGATCTCCACCGCACGCCGACCGGCGGCCACCGCCTCATCGAGCCGTTCCGCCTCTGCCAGATCGATCGCGAGGTTGTGCAGTGATCTGGCCAGGCCAGGCAGGTAGGCATCCGGATCGGCCGCGGCCAGCCGCTCATAGATCTCCACCGCACGCCGACCGGCGGCCACCGCCTCGTCGAGCCGTTCCGCCCTGCTCAGATAGAGCCCGAGATTGTGCAGCGATCTGCCCAGCCCAGGCAGATGGAGATCCGGATCGGCCGCGGCCAGCCGCTCATAGATCTCCACCGCACGCCGACCGGCGGCCACCGCCTCCTCACCCCGGCCCACGTTGTCCAGATCGATTGCGAGATCGCGCAACGTTGCCGCGAGGTCAGACAGATGAACGACCCGGTAGGCAGCGGCCAGCCGATCACCGATTTCGACGGCACGCCAACGGGCGGCCCGCACCTCCTCCCACCGTCTCATACTCGCCAGATCGAGCGCGAGGTCGTGGAGCGAAGCGGCCACGTCGATCAGGAAGGCATCCCCATCGGCCGCTGCCAGCCGTTCACGAATCTCCGCCGCACGCCGAGCGGCGGCCACGGCCTCCTCAGGCCGTCGCACACTCGCCACCATGACCGCGAGGTCGTCCAGCGATACGGCCAGCGTGGACGGGTAGGAACCCGGCTCCTCCGGGACCAGCCGTTCGCAGATCTTCACCGCACGCTCGCCGGCGGCAATCGCCTCCTCACGCCGTCCCGCTCTCCGCAAGACATCCGCGTAGACCCTCAACTTCCCGACCAGATCGGGGAGGTACCGATCCGGATCGTCCTCGGCACGCTCCTCGGTTGACTCCACGATTCGCCGCCATTCAGCCACCTCCTCGTCTTCCCGCACGGCCCACCTCCCTGCCTGAGCACACAAGATCCTTCGGCGAGCTACGCCACGTTCGTGGGGGCACCCGGAAACCTACGCGCTCCGCCGTCGCCCTGCCGCGCCCTCGGGCATCGTCGCGAGAGCCCGGGCGTCCCGAACGCACCCCGCCGGACGCGGTGTCGGCGTGCGAGGACCTGCAGCGCCGCCGACGCCTCGGGCGACCGGGACCTGCCGGTCCGCGTGTGCGGCGACGAGCCGGTGCGCCCCTGTGCAACCCCGTCCAGCCGAATCGGCGATCGGCCTCTCCGCCGGACCCTGCAGCGGAGGCATCTCGACACCCGCCGCCGAAAGCGCGTGCAGCACCATCTGCTCCGTGCCTGGCCGCGAATGGCAACCCCATCGGTAAGTGGACGCGTGCGCCCGGCCGGCCCCTGGCCGTGCGAGGCCATCAGAGTGGGCTCATCCGGCGCAGTCCAGGTGACAGGGGTGGGCCTCACGTCGCCGCCCGGCACATGGCGATTGCGCAGAGCCGAGCCGGCCGATCGTCCACGACCGTCAGCTGGCGCTCTTGGCGTCGAGCCACTCGACGACGTCCCGACCGGTGACCTCCCGCAGCGTGTCCCTCACCCCCTCGGAATCACGCTCATAGGCGAGGCGGACCAGTTCCGCGGCCTCGCCGATGAGCTGTCGAGCGCCTTCAGCGAGCTGCTCGGCCAGAGAGATCGCTTCGACCAGGCAAGGGACCGCCTCAACAAAGCGGGCATCCTCGATCTGCAGGCGGCCGAGCACGATCAGGCTCTTAGCGATCTTCTCCCGGTCGTCGATCACGAGCAGGCGCTCAGCGTCCTGCTGCTGGTAGTCGGACGGACTGTCCTCGGCGAGGCGCTGCAAGAGCTCCACCGCACGCCGGGCGGCGGCCATGCCCTCCTCACGCCGACCCACCTCACCCAACGCGACCGCAAGTTCTTGCAGGAAGTATCCCGCTTGGGGCAGGAAGACGTCGGGGTCGTCCTCGGCAAGCCGCTCGCAGGCCGCCACACTCTCCTGGAGTGCGGCCACCAGCTCCTCTCGCCGGCCCAACCTTTCCAGTCGGGCCACAAGGAGCATCCGATACAGAACTGGGTCGAAAAAGTCGGTATCCGATTCGACCTTGGCGAGCCGATCGATGACCTCCACAAGGCGCCGGGCGGGTGCCACTCCGTCCTCCGGCCGACCCACCGCATCCGACAGGCGCACCAGAATTTCCAACGAACCCTGCAGTTTCTCAAGGAAGGCATCAGGGTCGGCCGCGGCCAGCCGCTCATAGACTTCCACCGCCCGCTTCCTGACCGCCACCGCCTCCGCAAACCGCTCCGCCCTACACAAATAGAGCGCGAGGTTGTGCAGCGATGTGCCCAGGTCAGGCAGACTTGCATCCGGATCGTCGGCGGCCAGCCGCTCGTAAAGCTCCACCGCACGCTCGCCGGCTGCCACCGCCTCCTCGAACCATTCCGCCTCTGCCAGATCGATCGCGAGGCTGTGCAGTGATCTGGCCAGGCCAGGCAGGTAGGCATCCGGATCGGCCGCGGCCAGCCGCTCGTAAAGCTCCACCACACGCTTCCTGGCAGCCACCGCGTCCTCAACCCGTTCCGCCTCCCGCAAATCGACCGCGAGGGCGGACAGCGATACGGCCAGGCCAGGCAGATAGGTATCCGGACCGGCCGCGGCCAGCCGCTCGTAAAGCTCCACCGCACGCTTCCTGGCGGTCACCGCGTCCTCAACCCGGCCCACCTTTCGGAGACCGTCCGCGAGGCTGTGCAGCGATCTGGCCAGTGCCGGCAGGTAGGCATCCGGATCTTCGGTGGCCAGCCGCTCATGAATCTCCACGGCACGTTCGCCAGCGGCCATCGCCTCCTCAAACCGTTCCGCCTCCCGCAAATCGACCGCGAGGGCGGACAGCGATACGGCCAGGTCAGACAGATAGACATCCGGATCGTCGGCGGCCAGCCGCTCGTAGATCTCCACCACACGCTTCCTGGTGGCCACCGCCTCCTCAAACCGGCCCAACTCCCGCAGATCGACCGCAAGGTTTAGCAGCGACATGGCCAGGTCAGACAGATAGTTCTCCGGTTCCTCGGCGGCCAGCCGCTCGTAGATCTCCACCACACGCTTCCTGGTGGCCACCACCTCCTCAAACCGGCCCACCTTGCTGAGCTCGAACGCGAGGTCGGATAGTGATTTGTCCAGCTCAGGCAGATAGGCATTCGGAGAGGCCGGGGCCAGCCGCTCGTAGATCTCCACCGCACGTTTCCCGGCGGCCGCCGCCTCCTCAAGCCGGCCCACCGCCCGAAGATCGACCGCCAGGTCCCGCTGCGACCTGGCCAGCGCAGGCAGGTAGGCCGGATTTGCCGCGGCCAGCCGCTCGTAAATCTGCACCACACGCTCGCCGGCGGCCACCGCCTCCGCAACCCGTTCCACCTTCCACAGGTCGAGCGCGAGGTAGTACAGCAATCTGGCCAGGTCGGGGAGGAAGTCATCCGGCTTGTCCGCAACAAGTTCCTCGAAGACCTCCACCGCACGTTTCCTGGCGGCCACCGTCTCCTCACGCCGTCCCGCTCTCCGCAGAACATCCGCGAACGTCCACAACCTGTACGCCAGGACAGGGAGGTATTCATCCGGATTGTCCTGAGCACGCTCCTCGGTTGACTCCACGGTTCGCCGCCATTCAGCCACCTCCTCGTCGTCCTGCACGGTCCACCTCCCTGTCTCAGCACAAGATCGTTTGACGAGCTACGTCACGTTGGGTTGGCACCGGGAACCACTGCAAACCGCCGCCGCCCTGCCGCGCCCTCGATCACCGTCCCACATATCCGCGTCCGGCGTGACCCCGATGCCTCGCGCCGACGACCGGTGGGCCAGGTCGCGATGCGTGTCCGGGCACCGCGGAGCGGCGAACCTGACCGTGCCCGAACGCACTCCGCCGGACGCGGCACCGGTGCACGACGTCCTGCCTCACCGCCCACGCCTCGGGCGACTGGGACCTGCCGGTCCGCGTGTGCGGCAAGAGCCGATGCGCGCCTCACACTCCGGCTGGCCGAGTCGGCGATCTGCCTCTCCGCGAGACCCCGCGCCTGGGGCGCGTGACTCTGCGATCGGCGGCCCGGCCGCGTCCGTCGACGATGCGCCGGCCGACGACCGTCAGGTCCGATACGGCGCCGCTAGTCGGCCCAATGGAACCAGGCGTCGAACACCCGGAACGGCGGGTCCCCGAGCACGGTTTCCACGGTCAGCCGGTCGTCCAGCGGCAGACCGAGAGTCTGTGCATCGAGCAAGGCGATGCCATGGTCGTCCAGGGTTCGGCGAATCTGCCGGCATTCCTGCTCCCACCCTGGAGGGTCCGCGTCCGCGACGCGGGAGAGCTCGGGCAGGCTATACGCACCGGCAGGTCCGGGCCCGGAGGACCGCCGGCTGCGCTCGAACAGCGCCGCCAGCGGAGCGAGCCGGCACAGCGCCAAGGTCAATCCGTCGACTCCTGTCGCACCATCCATGGAGCGGCGCCGGGAACCGTCGCGCTTGGTGAGGAATACGTCGACATAGGACGCGTATCCCGAGCCGTAATGCCGGAACTCGGCATGCTCGACGACCAGCGAGGCAGCCGATTCAGATCGGCGACCACCCGTCGGAGGAATCCCTCGACGGCGGCCTGGCCACCGGCCCATGCCCCTGCCTTGCACGCCAGTGCGTCGTCCACGGCCCTACCGAGCGCGACCGGATCGATCGCCAGCTCTCTGCCCACCGATTTCGCTCCTCGCCGTCCGGGTCGGGTTCGATGTGCATGGCGAAGGCCTGTGCCCGAGGGCGACCGCGACGCGCGACCCTCGCGGCGCCAGGTTCGGGCCGTCGGGCATGCGGGGTGGGTGGCGGTCCGGCCGCGGCACACTCCTGCCCCGCCGTACCCGGAGTCACTCGCCGTCAGTCGCCGCGTCGCGGGTCGTCAGCCTCCGTCCGCGCGGCGGAGATGTCGCAGCGTCCCGATCTCCGCGGCGTTCTTCATCAGCTCCACGTTCGCCCAGGCGAACACATGTCCCAGTGAGAACGAACCGTCGGCGAACCAGCCGGTTCGCTCGGTGGAATCCAGGTCCTTCTCGCTCAGCGAACCCAGCGCGCCGGTCCAGCGGTCATGGCACTCGTTGAGCCATCGCACGGCCGACGCCACCTCGCCCGGCCAGGGAGTCGACGAGGCGGCCGCCGACCAGTCCAGTTGTGTGGCCGACCCGCCGGACGGCCCGAAGCAGTGCGCGTACGCCTGTTCCCACCACAGGCCGATGTGCCACATCGCCCACGCGACCGTCGGCACCGGGGCGGGCTCCGGCTCCGGCACTGCCCAGTCGGCGGCCCACGTCCCATCCGGCCGGCGGCGTACGTTCCAGCAGTTCGACGCGGGCTCCCACAGGGCTTCCTCGTCGGTCACGTCCTTCAGGTGCAGCTCCAGCAGCGACCAGGACACACCCAGCTGCCAGCGGAGCCGCTCCAGCTCAGACATCGGCGAACACCTGGCTCTCGGTGCGGCGCTTCGGCTCTGCAGTGGTCACGGAACGACCGTAGGCGGCGAGAGCCGGAGATGAGAACTGATTTTTCGCGGGGTCGCGCCGCGCGGGGCCGGAACGCCGTGGTCGGATGCGGGGTGAACCGTGCCGGGCGAGGCCGACATCGCGCCGCCGTATCGGCCACACCGTGGCCTCTCCCCCGCTTACGGCTGCGTGCCGCCGGGGATCGTGGCGATGGCCGCGTCGAGTTCCCGCTCGGCGAGTTCTCTGACGCTGCGCACGGCGTCGATCAAGGTTTGGGGGTCGCCGGTCAGCTTCGCGACGATGTCGTCCACCGCCCGCAGCCCGGCCCGGGTGAGCAGGGTCTTCTCGTTCGTCACCCACTCGCCGCGCGCGGCGAGGATCGCGTGCGCGAACTGCGACGCCCCGGTCACCATCATCGCGGCGCACTGGGCGAGCCTGCCGTACGGGGCGTGGTTGTGCTCGGCGTAGCCGAGGGTGAGATCACCTTGGCCGCGCCACACCGCGGGTGCGTTCCGCCGCAGCGCGATCGGGTACTCGGGGCGGGGCAGCGAGCCGCGCAGCACCCGGTTGATGGCGAGCTCGGCCACCACCAGGTAACTGGGGATGCCCGCCAGGTGGAACATCAGCGGCTCGCAGTGGAACCTGCCCTCCGCGGCCTTGGCCAGCTCGCGTTCGACGACGTCCAGGTCGCGGTAGTGGACGTCGACCCTCCTGCCGTCGATCCGCAGCCACGCGCCGCCGTTGAAGACGCCGCCACCCCAGCCGCCGATCTCCGACACCTCGCCTTCCCACCCGACGTCGCGCAGCGCCTGCGGGTGGAACTCGCCCCGGTAGTAGATGGCCAGGTCCCAGTCGCTGTCGGGCCGGTTGGTCCCCTGCGCCCGGGAGCCCCCGAGGGTGACCGCCGCCACTCCGGGGAGTGCCATCAAGGTATCGGCGACCTCGTCGAGAAAGCGGGCATCGTCCATGCCCCGACTCTATTGCGACCGTCATCGCGGCCATTCCGGCCCACCTGCCTCCCCCGCCACCCGGGGTGACCCGCTCGCGGGTTCGCCGCCACGCGGCCTGCGACGAGTGACGGCCCGCCGGGCGACCGGCGATCGCCACGGCGAGCCGTCCCCGCTCACGATGTCCGAAGGCCCCACGCGGACCGGCCGGCGCGCCGCCGTGCCCTCGCTCCCCGGCCCGGTCCGCCACGCCGGCGTGCCACCGGCGCCTGCATGGAGAAGCCGCGTACGGCGTGCGAAGATCGCGATGACCGACGGCGTGCGCGCAAGGGCTGACCGCGGGCTACGCCGAGTAGTCGTAGAAGCCGCGGCCGGACTTGCGGCCGAGGAAGCCGGCCTCGACCATGCGGCACAGCAGCGGCGGGGCGGCGTACTGGGGCTCCTTGAACTCGGCGTACAGGGAGTCGGCGATGGACTTCAGCGTGTCGAGGCCGATCAGGTCGCACAGGCGCAGCGGGCCCATGGGGTGGGCGCAGCCGAGGGTCATGCCGGTGTCGACGTCCTCGGCGGTGGCGTGGCCCGCCTCGACCATGCGGATCGCCGAGAGCAGGTACGGCACGAGCAGGGCGTTGACCACGAAGCCCGCGCGGTCGGGCGCGGTGATCGCGGTCTTGCCGAGCACCTCGGTGGCGAATACGCGGGTTCGCGCGACGGTGCGCTGGTCGGTGAGCAGCGACGGCACGATCTCGACGAGCTTCTGCACCGGGGCGGGGTTGAAGAAGTGCAGGCCGATGACCTGGCCGGGGCGTGCGGTGGCCTGGGCGATGCGGACGATGGGGATGGAAGAGGTGTTGGAGGCGAGGATCGCGTCGCGGCGTTCGACGATCCGGTCGAGCTCGGCGAACAGCGCGGTCTTGACCTCGGGGTTCTCGGTGGCCGCCTCGATGACGAGGTCGCACTCGGCGAGGTCCTCGAGCTTGGTGGTGTAGCCGAGGCGGTCGCGGGCCGCGTCGTACGCCTCCTGGGTGATCTTCTCCGCGTCCAGGGCGCGCTTCAGCGACTTCTCCAGGCGGGCCCGGCCGGCGGCGAGCGCGTCATCGTCGATCTCACGGACGAGGACGTCGAGGCCGGCGCGAGCACAGACCTCGGCGATCCCGGACCCCATAAGCCCACAGCCGACGACCCCCACTCTCGTAATGTCCGACATATCTCTTCCATCCCTTGCGCGGCTCACACGGCACTGACTTGTCCCTGAATTCTGCCGTGTCGATGGCGCGGCACCGCTGTGGGCACACTGCGCCGAAGGCCGGCTCGCCCTTGCTTCGGTCGAAGTCGCCGCTGTGTTGGCAGCGTCCGCTGCACGGCTTGCATGTAGCTGGTGCGGCAGTCCTTTACCGGTTCCGCCGCAGCATTCGCCCGATCCAGTTTTGCCGCCGAGGGCGCCGTGTCGACGCGCCGCCGATGTCGGGTACGTCCACGCCTGCGCGGTCGTGCTGCTCTTCGCCATCCCTGGCTTGCGCCGCCCCTTCGGCGTCGATCTCATAGGCGTGAAAGAGCATGTCGACGAGCTCTTTGACCATCTCTCGGTCCGCTTGGTCGGCAAGAGCATCGGATCGCAGCAGGGAGTCGACACGCTTCCTTGAGCGATGCACGGTCCACTGCGGATCCGCTGACGGCTGCAGAGAAAGCCTTGACCAGGCGATTGAGTTCCCTAGCGAACCCTACGTTGTTGATCTTCCAAAGCGCGAGATTGACCAGGCTCGACAGGTGATCCTGCCGATAGCGCTCTGGGTCGGACTCGGCGAGACGTTCGTAGATCTCGACCGCACGTGCGGCGGCGGCCACGGCCTCCTGCTGGCGTCCGGTCAGTGCCAAACGATGCGAGAGAGTGCTCAGCGCCTCCGCAAGATCGGGGAGGAAATCCTCGGGTCGGTCTTCGGCAAGCCGCTCGTAAAGCTCCACGGCGCGCGTGGCGGCCGCCGCGCCCTCCTCCCGTCGGCCTGCCTCGGCCAGCCGATCGACAAGAACGCGAGTGGATTTCGCCAAGGATGAGAGGAAGGCCTCGGGCTCGACATCGGCAAGCCGCTCGTAAATCTCCACAGCGCGCCTAGCGGCCACCATCCCTTCTGCCGGGCACTCCAGCTCACCCAATACGATCGCGAGGTTGTGTAAAGACATCGCCAGACCGGCGACGAAACGCATCCGGATCGTCCTCGGCAAGCCGCTCATAAATCTCAATGGCACGCCGATAGGCTTTTGATGCGGCCTTGCGACGACCTATCGATCTGTGTGAGTTCGCGAGATTATATAGAGCCCAGGCCAGGGAAGGAAGGTTAGCGTCAGGGTCGCGCTTGGAAAGTCTTTCGAGAAGCTTCACCGCACGGTGAGCGGCCGCGAATGCGGCCACGGGACTACCCATCTCGCTGAATCGATTTGAAATAACTATTAATGATTCGGCAAGATCCTGCTTATTGGCCGCTCTACCATTCTTCGCAAGCTGTTTATAAAGCACCACTGCTCGCTCCGCCGCCGCCTGCACCTCCTTGAGCCGCTTAATCTCGCTCAACTGATTTGGAAACTGGTTCAAGGAGCTCTCTAGCTTGGCATTGGCGACATCCGGGTTGACCTGGACGGCCTGGCCGTACAGTTCCCGAGCACGCCTAGCAGCCGCCGACGCCTCCTCCCCCGGCCCAGCAGCGCGAGAATGACTGCGTGGTTGTGCACCGCGATGACCAACTCCATCAGTACGGGATCCGGGTTCACTTCGGCGATCCGTTCGGTAAGCTCCACCGCACGCTCGGATGCCGCCAGCGCCTCCGTATGTTGGCCCACTCCTACCAGCCGGGCGGCAAGATTGCGCACAGCCTTCGCCAGGTCGGGCAGATAAGCATCGGCATCGCGCTGGACAAGTCGCTCGAAGATCTCTACGGCGCGGCGGGCTGCCGCCAAACCTTCCTTCTGTTTCTCCATCTCGCCCAACAGGATCGAAATGTTGTCGAACACGCCGGCAATCCGGGGCAGGAAGACATCAGGATCGCGCGCGGCAAGTTCCTCGAACATTTCCCTGGCACGCCGGAAGGTTGCCAGCGCCTCCTTCCGACGTCCAGATTGAGCCGCCAGGGCCGCATAATTATTCAGCGCCGAAGCCAGATGTGGAAGAAAGGTGTCCCGGTCCACCTCGGCGAGTACTTCAAATGCCTCTACCACGTCGCGGGACATCGGAAAAGCACCTTTCTTCAGCCCCAGCGGATTGGCAGGGATCGCGAGATTTTGATGAGCAGTGATCAGGTCCGGAAGATAGCGGCCGTCGCGTAGGGCGGCCGCTTTATAGAGCTTCGTGGCGGCTTGGTGGATCACCAGCCCGGCCTGCAGACGTCCCACGTTCTGCAAGCGGATGCCGAGGTTGGTCAACGATGCCGCCAGGGCAGGCAGATACGCGTCCGGATCCGAGTCCGCCAAGGCGGCGAGCAGCTGAGCGTGGAGCTGCGCGATGTCGACCAAGAGCCAGGCGTGCTTGACCGACTGTTCCGGGAGGCCATCGGCGACCTGCGCGATTTGGCGCTGAAACTCCTCGGCATCGCGGTGGCCGAGGACCAAGAGGCCGTTGATGAGCGGGTCGGGGCGCTCGACGGCCAGCGCGGTGAACTGTGCCGCGGCAGCGTACCGCTCCGGGGCTCCGGCGATCAGATGTTCGATCTGGTCGTCGAGCTCGGTACGGAACGCAGGGCGTACCGCTGCGCGGGCGAGGACGGTCAGGCAGCGCTGCGCGGTGTCCGTGTCGCCGACAAGCGGGGTGATCCGGTCGAGCGTACCCGGCTGTTCCGTGAGGATCTCCCCCACCAGGCGCTCGGCCAGCCGATCGGGCATCACCACGCCGATCGCGATCCCAGCCGCGTGCTCCTCGGGCGCGGGCGGATACAGCGTGGCCAGCCAGCCGGCCACGTCCTCGGCATGCCGTTCGCTCGCCAGGCCGGCCACGGCCCGGGCGCGGTCGTCGTCGCAGGGACCGGTGAGGATCGCCGCAGCCAGTGCACGATCCAGCGCACGGAGCGCCTCCACCCGGCGCCTGTCGGGGTCGGTGCGATCCGACAGCACGCCGGGGTCCAGCAGCCCTTGCCGACGGGCCACCCGATGGAGATAGCCGCGCTCGTGCGCCGCAAGCTCTTGCTCGGGATCCGTGATCAGCGACGGGTCCTGTCCGGTGGCCGCACGCAGCAGGGCGATGAGTGCGGTCATGTGCAGGTTGAGGACGTTGCCGAACTGCTCGTCGTCGAGGTCTGGGCGGTTCGCGCGCACCTGGCGGGCGAGCGCCGCCCAGTCGGCGGATGGCAGTTCGGGAAAGGCGGACAGATGGGGCGCGAAGGCGGCCAGGGCTCGGGCGAACTCTTCCAGCCGGGCGTCCGGCCCGGCCGTGGCAGGGAGCAGCGGGCCCAGCTGGATCGGCGGTGACAGAGCGTTGGGATGCTCCTTTTCCAGCTGGCTCCGCAGGGTGTCCCACCAGTGCTGCGCGCTGCGGGCCAGCAGGAGTAGCCGGACCGGCCGCTGCGGCGCGTTGCTCAGCAGGGCCTGGACGAGCGCGCTGACCCGCTGCGGCGTCGACTCGGCGTAGTCGGCGATCACCAGCACGGGCTTAGCGGTACGGCACAGCCGGGCGATCACCTCCGCCGTGGGGCCGCCGTTCTCCTCCAGGCTCGGGTGGGGGGCGTCGAGAAACCCGACTACCCAGTCCGACGGACACCGGGCTGCGAACTCACGGGCCAAGCGGGTCTTGCCTTGGCCGCCCTCCCCGGTGATGAGCTGGATGCCGAACGGCTCGGGCGCATCGCGCCACTCGGACAGCCGCCGCAGGAGGTCCTCCCGGCCCTGGAAGGGGACGATCTCGCGGTCTGCGGCCAGCAGCGAACCGGGCGTGCCGGCCGGGTGCGCGCGCCGCTCCGGCCGCAGCAGCCCTTGCAGCTCCACGGACTCCAGAACGGGCCGGGCCCCGGTGTCGGCCGCCAGCAGGCCGTAAAGCGCTCATCGCGCCACAGCGCGGCCACCGGGACCGCGTGCAGGCGGGCTCCGCCGAACTCCGTGTCGTCCGCGACGACCACGCCGATCAACAACCGACGGACCGCCCCGCTCGACGAGGGCGGAGGATTGCTGAAGATCGCCGCGCCCGAAACCCCCGACCAGTGTCGGACGCGCCGATCGCCCCCGGCCGCGTGTCCCGTGACGGGGTGGGCGTCTTGGTCGATGGGAATACAGCCGTCCGGCCCGATCGACAGGGGGTTGAGGTTCCCTGTCAGCTGCTCGACATTGCGGTCGCCAGGGGTGTACTCGGCGAAGTGCGGGAATCCCAGGCCGGTGTAGGGGACCGTGTCGGTTCCGGTCAGTCGCCCCCAGTGGACGGGTGGCCCGTAGGCGGGCGCACCGGCGATTCGGAGTAACGCCACGTCCAATCCTCCGGGAGGCCGCCAGTCCACGACCTGAGCCGGGTACGGCCGAGGCGATCCGAATTCCGGATGGCCGAGCCAGACCTCCACTTTCGGCAGGATTCCGCCATCGTCGTCGAGAAGGACGTGGCGAGCGGTCAGTACCAGGGTGGGCCCGATCCGGTATCCCGATCCCGAGCGCACGCACTCCGCCTCGGTACCGGCCCGGATGTCGGCGAGATGATTGGGATTCACCGTCACCTCCACGCGCGACGGGTCGGATCGGAAATCTCCGCGGTTCGGCCGGTCGTGGCGTCCTTCACCGCCAGCTTCAGCGAGAGGCGGTGGGTGGACTCGCGGGAGATCCTCCCGCTGGTCCCCAGCTCCACCCCGGCACCGATGACGTTGATCTTCACCTTGCCTTCAGGGCCGCCTTCCTTGGTCACCTGGACGGCGAGCTCGACCTCGGCCTCGGTCACCTCGAAGCGCAGCCGCTCACCATCTCCCTTGGCCTGGGCATCCGCCAGCTCCCGCCGCAATTGCCGAAGCGTTTCGGACAGCCCAATTCCCTCGTTTTTCCCCACACTTCACCTCTTTCGCACACCAGAGTCAGGACCAAGCACATCCCCGACAAACGCTGGATGTCCGATGAGGTATACATAGCTGGCTCGCATGGATTCGAGCCCCACAGAAGTGGGGCTGCCACACTCCGTGTTAGGTCAAGTGCACTGAGGGAGCGTTCCGATACGGAACGGACCGAGAGATCCCGACACGGAATCCGAGCCGATGGCACTCAACCCAGCCCAACGGCTCTTCACCAGAGCGAGGAATTGAATGAACGTCACTTATAGCTACCCGACATATCCGACTATTCGGGCACATAGGTCTCAGATTCGCGCCGACACTCGCGAAGAACAACAGCAAAACGGCATCATCCGGACGCGAGCACACGCAGTAGCGTCGCCGCGGAAGGTCACCACACCTTGCCGGGGTTGAGGATGCCCTCGGGGTCGAAGATGCGCTTGATGCCGACCTGCAGCGCGGTGACCCGCGGACCCAGTTCGGTGCCGAGCCAGGATCGTTTCAGCAGCCCGACGCCGTGCTCGCCGGTGATCGTGCCGCCGACCGCGAGCCCGGCCGCCATCACGTCGTCGAAGGCGAGCATCGCCCGGTCACGCGCCCGCTCGTCGTGCCGGTCGAAGACGATCGTGGGGTGGAGGTTCCCGTCGCCCACGTGGCCCGGGCAGGCGATGATCACCTGTCGCCGCTCCGCGATCCGGGCCAGCTCCTCGACGAACTCCACCAGGCGGCTGCGCGGGACCGCGACGTCCTCGATCAGCGTCGTCCCCAGGCGCTCCACCGCGGGGTTCACCAGCCGGCGCGCCTCAAGGAGCATCTCGGCCTCCTTGGGGTCGTCCGTCTCGGCCACCTCGACCGCGCCCGCCTCGCGGCAGATCGCGGCCATCTCACCGACGAGCCGCGCCGCGTCGGGCGCGTCCGACTGTGCGATCAGCATCGCCTCCGCCTCCGGCGGCAGCCCCATGTCGCGGTACGCCTGCACCGCGCGGACGGTGACACCGTCGAGGAACTCCAGCAGCGAGGGCTGGATCGACGAGCTCATGATCTTCTCCACCGCGGCCATCGCCGCCGACGGCGAGGTGAAGACCGCGGCCGCGGTGAGGGAGGGCCGGGGCGCGGGGCGCAGCGCGAGGACCGCCTTGGTGATGATCCCCAGCGTGCCCTCCGAGCCGACCATCAGCCCCACCAGATCCAGGCCCGCCACGCCCTTGGCGGTCCGGCTGCCCAGCGTCACCAGCTCGCCGTCCGCCAGCACCACCTCGAGCTGCCGCACGTACTGGCGGGTCACGCCGTACTTCACGCAGCACAGCCCGCCGGCGTTCGTGGCGATGTTCCCGCCGATCGTGGACTCCCGCCACGACGACGGATCCGGCGGATAGAACAGCCCCTTCTCCGCCACCGCCTCGGAGAGCACCGAGTTGATCACACCCGCCTCGACCACCGCGAGGTGGTTGACGGTGTCGATCTCCAGGATCCGGTTCATCCGGGCGAGCGACAGCAGTATCGCCCCGTCGACGGCGTTCGCGGCACCCGACAGCCCGGTGCGGGCGCCCTGCGGCACCACGGGAACGCGGTGGCGGTGCGCCACCCGCATGACGCGCTGCACCTCGTCCGTGTTGCGCGGCCGCACCAGTACGGCGGGCACCCCGGCGGTGCAGAACGAGGCCCGGTCACGGCTGTGGGCGTCGAGAATGTCGCGATCCGTCACCACCGCGTCCTCGCCGAGGGCGGCGACGAGCTCGGCGAGCACCGTCGCGGACAGTCCGCTCATCACACCCCCACTCCCGCCTGGGCCAGCTCCACCCCTAGGGGGAGGGGTTGCGACGACGCTCCTGGCCTCTTAACACCCTGACGGACCAACCGTACTGCGCAGGGTTCCCATACACGTACCATGGCGGGCTCACCGACCGTCTCCCTGATCGGCAAGCGGACCTCGTCGAAACCCAGGCGATTGTCGGCGAGGAACGTCCCCTTGGGGAGGTCCGTCTGCATCGCACTGACCCCACGGGTCTTCACGTATCGCTCGACTCGAAGGGCCAGCGCCCTCCCAGCTCCCGCGACGACTTCCTCTACCGTTACGGTTCGGTTCTTCACGCTGCCGCCTCCGACGCTGTTGGACCGATCGGTCAGATGGTGCCCAATGGGTTAAATCAGCCAGCAACCGGGTTATGCGCCTTCATACACGACTGGATCACCTACCTCTCCAGGCGGTTCCGCAGTGATAGGGGATGCGGATTGGCGCGACGCCGTAAGGCTGGGCTGCAGATGCAGGTCACGTGCAGCGAGCGCCGTAACGGGTGCCGACGAACCACCTCGGGGTCGGCTGAACCTCTCAAACCGAATCCAGCGCGCACTCCCCGCCAGGGCCTGGACCGAGAAGCCTGGGCCGCTGCTTCGCCTCAATTGAGGCCTGGCGGCTCGACCGACAGCGATGACCTGTCCAACGTTCCGTTACGCCTGAACTCATTCCGTATCTGCTTGGCAGCGCCGGAGGTTGCCCCTCAGCCGCCGTTGCCCACGCCGCACGACAGGTATGGACGGTAGGGCATCGACCAGGTCGACTTCATTTGACGCGCTCAGGGTGCTCGACGGCCACTTTGACGGCATTCCTTGCTTCGACCTGCCGTCGACGGGACCTGTCGGTGGACTTCCTTAAACGCAGTGGCCCGGCCGGTGAGGCTCAGCCACGTCGGGCCGTGCCCGAAGCGATACGTTCTCCCATCTGATCTCAGACGCATGCGTAGTCGCAGCACGACGAACGACATCCTGGCGGGTTTGGCGACTTGCTCAAGTCTGAAGAAGGGACTGCGAAGAGACTCCAGAAAGGCTCTCGAAGGAATATTCGATAGTTCTTTCGAAGGGCTCAGCGGCTTAGCTAATACATGCACACAGATATCAAGCACCACAAATAAAACATCCGCCCCATTCATTTCCAGGTCTTCCTCGAAGACGTGAAACGTGTGAAACTCGCAGGTGGCGAGTCAACCCAGAACGCGCCAGTGAACTCCGAACACGGGCAACCGTTCCAGCACAATTGCACACCGAAAAGAGGCCATGGCAAGAACAATCCCCCCTGTTCTGCTGGAGAAGGCCGCAGCAGCAGTCGCACGTTTCGGCACGTCCACCGCTGCAAAGCTCCGCGGAGGTGGACGACCCGAAGATCAACTTCGAGCCCCGTTGGAACGGTTGTTCCACGACATGGCCGAAGCCCTAGGCGTCTCTCTGGTTATGGTCGGAGAGACCTCATTAACTTCGCTTGGCGTTCGCCCGGACTACGCCGTGGACGTAGCCGGCGCGCGAGTGGGTTATGTCGAGCTCAAGGCCCCGGGTCGGGGGGTGCCGACCGTCTGGACCCCCAACAAGCATGAAAAAGATCAGTGGGAGAAGCTGCGGCTCCTCCCTAACGTCTTGTACATCGACGGTTCCCTCTGGGCATTGTTTCGGAATGGCGATTTGGTTGGTCGGGTCGCTCGGCTAAACGGTGACCTTTATAAAGCCGGTGACAAGCTCGCTCCCCTCGACGGGGAATTCACTCGGGTCATCTCGGACTTTCTCCTTTGGAAACCGGATCCGCCTCGCAGCCTCCGACAGCTAGTGCGCTCGGTTGCAGGGCTCTGCAAGTTGCTGCGTACGGAGGTCCTCGAGATCATTGACCGCGAAAGCAGAGGCGAGGAAAGGAACAAGGTTTTCATCGAGCTGAGCCGGGATTGGCGCAGGCTTCTATTCCCCGGGCTGACACATGAGGAATTCGCCGACGCCTATGCGCAGACCGTGACCTTCGCGCTGCTTCTCGCCAGGGTCGAAGGAATCGCCTTTGAGGGCCGCAGCGTAGGAGAAATCGCCGCCCAGCTCGGCAAGAATCACTCCCTAATGGGTAAGGCACTCGCCGTACTGACGCATGACGCCATCGAGGGTCGCAGCGTCGTCGTGGAGACACTCAAACGCGTCATAGGCGCGGTGGACTGGGATCGGATCAGCGACAGCTCGACGAATGCCTATCTCTATCTGTACGAGCATTTTCTCGAAGTCTACGACTCAGAGCTTCGCAAGCAGAGCGGGTCGTACTACACGCCCAACGAGGTCGTCTCGTTCATGGTCCGCTTCGTCGACGACATCTTGCGGTCCAGGTTCGGGCGGCAGGGCGGTTTCGCCGCCGAAGACGTCGTCGTCGTGGACCCGGCCATGGGTACCGGCACCTACCTGCTCAACATCGTCGACACGGTCGCCCGGACCGTGGAGCAGGAAGAGGGCAGAGGAGCGATACCAGGTCGGCTAAAGAACCTGTTCCGTCGCCTGATCGGATTTGAGCGGCAGGCCGGGCCGTACGCCGTGGCCGAACTCCGTCTGCACCAGGTGCTGAAGTCGACGTATGGCGCAGAAATCTCGGAGCGAGATCAGAGGATATACGTCGCCGATACCCTCGACAGCCCGTTTGATGACACGCAGCTTGACCTAGGCTCAGTTTACGGGCTGATCGCACGCGCTAGGCGGGAAGCGAACCGGATAAAGCGAGAAACTCCGGTCCAGGTAGTGATCGGCAACCCACCCTACCGGGAACGCGCCAAAGGTCTGGGCGGCTGGATCGAGAAGGGTGCGGAAAATTCCGGATATGGTATTCCACTGGACGATTCAGAGCCCCGGGGCTCGGCAAGTATGAGTACGTTCTGGCCAATCTGTACGTGTATTTCTGGCGTTGGGCAACATGGAAGGTCTTCGATGCCCACCCGAAATATCCTTCTGGAATTGTTGCATTCATCACCACTTCGGGCTACACAATCGGCCCGGGATTTGCAGGTATGCGGGAGTATCTGAGACGGACAGCCGACGAAGGATGGATAATCGATCTCTCACCTGAGGGACATCGCCCCGACGTCTCCACGAGAATATTTCCGGGAGTCAAACATCGCCTATGCATCGGCATCTTCGTTAGATACGGCGAGGGCGACCGAAACACTCCTGCCCGAATCCATTATGCGAGCGTTTCGGGTCACCGGTCAGACAAGTTCAAGCAACTCGCATCATTGAGGCTTGATGGTCCAGAATGGACCGATTGTTCGACTGGCTGGCGAGACCCCTTCCAACCCGAGGGGGCGGATGATTGGCTGAGCTATCCCGCGCTCGGCGATCTCCTGCCTTGGCATTCTCCGGGCATAAAACCGAATCGAACCTGGGTTTACGACCCGAACCCAGATATTCTACGGAAGCGCTGGAGAAGGCTTATCCGATCAGCCGATCATGAGAAGGCAACGCTGTTCAAAGAAACGCGTGATCGGACCGTCGCACTACTCGCCCTTCCCCTGCCCGAAACCCCTGCCCCACCGGATACACTGCACGAAGCCGTTCCGGAACCACGCATCGAGAAAGTAGCCTACAGAAGCTTCGACAGGCAGAACCTACTGTACGATCCTCGAGTAATCGATTTCCCTCGACCGCCTCTGTGGCAAGTTCTGGGCGGTGGCCAGGTATTCACCACCGAGCAACATGCTCAACCGATCGAACGCGGCCCTGCCTTGGTCTTCACTGCGCACGTCCCGGACATGCATCACATCAATGGGCGAGGCGGCCGGGTGCTTCCCCTTTATAGAGATCGAGCCGCAGCCTCCGCGAACCTCACCCCAGGTTTGACACGCCTGCTATCGCGGCGTCTACGCCTACCCGTTACTGCTGCCGACGTAATCGCCTACATTGCCGCGGTCACCGCTCACAATGGCTATACGACTCGCTTCGCCAAAGACTTACAGACTCCAGGTGTACGCGTGCCGCTCACAAACGATCCGGATCTTTGGCAGCGCGCTGTGCGGCTTGGCAGGCAGGTGATCTGGCTGCACACCTTTGGAGAGCGCTTCGTGGATCCCGCCGAGGGCCGCCCGGCCGGACCGCCCAAGCCGCCGCCTGATCAGCGGGCCTTGGTCCGGACACCCATCCGCGGCGTCAACGGCGAAGACATGCCGACTGACATCTGCTCGACGCCGAGACGGCCACGCTCATTGTAGGCGCAGGCCGTATCTCCCCTGTGCGCCCGGAAGTGTGGGCGTACGAGATATCCGGGATGAGAGTCGTCAAGAGGTGGTTCGACTACCGGAAAAAAAAATCCAATCGGTCGCAGATCCACGCCCCTCGACGACATCCACACCGAGGAGTGGCCCGCCGAATTCACCACAGAGCTTTTGCAGCTCCTCCACGTGCTCACACTCTGTGTGGATCTCGAACCTGACCAGGCCGACCTCTTGGAGCGCATCTGCTCCGGGCCGCTCATCACCGTCTCTGACCTAGAGAAAGCGAACGTGTTTCCCGTTCCCGCCAGTGCTCGTAAGCCACCTCCGGCTGAATCGGTTGAGGCCCCCAAGCTGCTCTAGATGTCGAGCAAGGGAAGGCCGGGGTGCTAGCGGGCACTCCCCTAGTGGGTGCACAGTCCGATAGCGGCGTCAAAAGGTGCTTTCGCTGGCTACCGGTCCGTTGCACCTTCGGCACGCGCGGCCCCGGCACCGTATGCGCGGTGGCGGCCGACGCCAATCCCTACCTCCGGCCTCGAGGGTCACAGCAGCTTGTCGGGCGTGATCGGGAGGTCGCGGACGCGTCTGCCGGTGGCGTTGTAGACGGCGTTGGCGATGGCGGCGCCGGTGCCGGTGATGCCGATCTCGCCGATGCCGCGGGCGCCCATGGGGGCGTGCGGGTCGGGGATGTCGGTCCAGATCAGGTCGATCTCGGGGACGTCGAGGTGGACGGGGATGTGGTAGTCGGCGAGGCTCGCGTTCACCACGCGGCCGGTGCGGTCGTCGAGGACGAGCTCCTCGGTCAGGGCGAGGCCGATGCCCATGATGATGCCGCCGCGGAACTGGGAGGCGGCGGTGCGCGGGTTGACGATGCGGCCGCAGTCCATGGAGCCGAGGAAGCGGGTGACCCGGACCTCGCCGGTGACCGAGCTGACGCGGACCTCGCAGAACATCGCGCCGAACGAGTGCATCGAGCGGGCCGTCAGCTCCTCCGGCGGCGGGGCGACGGCCTCGGCCACGAGCCGGTCGCGGCCGGCGCGGTCGAGGATGTCGGCGTAGCTCTCATGCCGCGACGGGTCGTCGAGGGCGGCGACGCCGCCGTCGAGGGAGCCGACCTGGTCGGGCTCGAGGCCGCCGAGCGGGGAGCCGTCGCCGACGAGCTTCAGCAGCTGCGCGAGGAGCTCGCGGTGGGCGGCGGCGACGGCGGCGCCGATGGCGGCGGTCTGCTGGGAGCCGCCGGCCATGACCAGGCCGGGCAGGCGCGAGTCGCCGAAACGGAAGGTGACCTGGTGCGGTTCGAGGCCGAGGCGGTCGGCGATGACCTGGGTCTGGGCGGTGGCGGTGCCCATGCCCATGTCGTGGGCGGCGACCTCGACCTCGGCGCGGCCGTCCCGGTGCAGGGTGATCCGGGCCGCGGCGCCGGGCGAGCGCACATACGGGTGGGTGGCGGCGGCGCATCCCATGCCGATGAGCCACTCGCCGTCGCGCACCGCGCCCGGGGTGGGGTTGCGCCGGTCCCAGCCGAAGCGCTCGGCCCCCGCGCGCCACGCCCGGACGAGGTTGCGCGCCGACAGCGGGCGGCCGTCGATCGGCTCCTGCCGGGGCTCGTTGCGGAGGCGCAGCTCGATGGGGTCCATGCCGAGCTTGACCGCGAGCTCGTCGATCGCGCACTCGAGGGCGAAGCTGCCGACGGCCCCTCCCGGCGCCCGCATGCTGGTGTTCGCCATCATGTCCAGGTAGGCCACCTCGACGCCGAGCTTGAAGGTCCGGGCGGCGTACGTGCACTGGGCCGGCAGGATGAACGGCTCGGAGAGGTCGGCGCTCCGGCTGGTCGCGGACGCCCCGGTGTGGATGATCGCCTCGAACCGGCCGTCGGCGGTGGCGCCGATCGCGACCCGCTGCTCGGTCCTCGCCCGGGACCCCACGGTGCGGAACACGTTCTCCCGGGTGAGCGCGATCCGCACCGGGCGGCCGGCGAGCCGGGACGCGGCCGCGGCGAGCACCTGGTACCACCACAGGCCCTTGCCGCCGAAGCCGCCGCCCAGGTACGGCGCGCTGATGTGCACCCGCTCCTCGGGGATGCCGAAGATCTTCGCGAGCGACCAGGCGCTGTGCGCCACCATCTGGGTGGTGTCGTGCACGAACAGCTCGTCGCCGTCCCACAGCACGGTGGCCGCGTGCGGTTCGATCGCGGCGTGGTTGTGGTACGGCGTGCGGTACACCTCGTCCACCGACACGTCGGCGGCGCGCAGCGCGGCCTCGGCGTCGCCGAGCTCGCGCCGGCCCGGCCCGCCGTAGATCGTGGTGGGCGCGGTGCCGTTCGCCACGGCCTCCTCCCAGCTCGTGACGGCGGGCTCGGGCGCGTAGCCGACGCGGATGAGCGTGGCGGCGTGGTCGGCCTGCTCCTGGGTCTCGGCGAGCACGACCGCGATCGGCTGGCCGTTCCAGTGCACCCGGTCGTCCTGCAGGACCGGCAGCGTGTCGAAGCCGCCCGCCTTGGGGTCGCTGCCGAAGCCGGGCATCGGGTTCATGCGGGGCGCGTTCCGGTGCGTCATCACGAGCACGACCCCGGGCGCGCGTTCGGCGTCGGCGACGTCGAGCGCGGTGATCCGGCCCTTGGGGATCGTGCTGCAGGCCAGCGCCGCGTACAGCATGCCGGGGTAGGCGTGCTCGGCGGCGAACTTGATCCGCCCGGTGACCTTGGCGAGGCCCTCGAGGCGCGGCATGGGCTCGCCGATCCGGCGGGTGCGGGCGGGGTCGGTCAGCGGGTCGGGGACGGGCCCGGCCCAGTTCTCGGGCGCCGGTCCGACGGGCGCCCGGCCGTGTGCCGAGGTGGTCATCGGGCCTCCCCTGCGAGGTCGGCGAGTACGGCGGTGACGGTGCGCTCGGCGAGCTCGATCTTGAAGGCGTTGTGCCGCAGCGGTACGGCGGCGGCGAGCTCGGTGCGGGCCGCGGCGCGGAACGTGGCCGGATCGGCGGGCGCGCCGAGCAGGGCCTGCTCGGCGGTGCGGGCCCGCCAGGGCTTGGGCGCGACGCCGCCGAGCGCGAGCCGTACCGCGGTGATCACGCCCCGCTCCACGCGGAGCACGGCGGCCACCGAGACGAGGGCGAAGGCGTAGCCAGCGCGGTCGCGCACCTTGCGGTAGCCGGAGGCGGCGCCGGGCGGCAGCGGCGGCAGCTCGACCGCGGTGATCAGCTCCCCTGCTTCCAGCTCGGTCTCGATCTCGGGGTGGTCGCCGGGCAGCCGGTGCAGCTCGGTGAGCGGCAGCACCCGGGCCCCGCGGGCGCCGCGCAGGTGCACGACCGCGTCGGCCGCGGCGAGCGCCACGCACATGTCCGAGGGGTGGGTGGCGACGCAGGCGGGCGAGCCGCCGAGGATGGCGTGGTCGCGGTTGTGGCCGTCGATCGCGTCGCAGCCCTGGCCGGGGTGGCGCCGGTTGCAGCGGGAGCCGGCGACGTCGTAGAAGTACGGGCAGCGGGTGCGCTGCAGGATGTTGCCCGCGACCGTGGCCATGTTGCGGATCTGCGCCGAGCCCCCGGCGAGGATCGCCCGGGCGAGCAGCGGGTAGCGCGCGCGGACCGCGCGGTGCTCGGCCACCGCGGTGTTGCGGGCCGCCGCGCCGATCAGCAGGCCGCCGTCCGGCCGTTCCTCGATCGCCGACGACAGACCGGTGACGTCGACCAGCGTGGCCGGGGCGACGACGTTGCGGCGCATCAGGTCGACCAGGTTGGTGCCGCCGCCGAGGTACGCGGCGCGCGGGGCGCTGCCGAGCCGTACCGCGTCGGCCGCGTCGGCGGCCCGCGCGTAGCCGAAGGGGTTCATGCGCGCTCCCCCGGTCCGGCCGCGTAGGTCGCGGCGATCGCGGCGACGATGCCGTTGTGCGCCCCGCACCGGCACAGGTTGCCGCTCATCCGCTCGCGGATCTCGTCGCGGTCGAGGACGACGCGGTCCGCGGTGAGGTCGGCGGTGACGTAGCTCGGCACGCCGCGCGCGGCCTCGGCGGCCATGCCGACCGCCGAGCAGAGGTGGCCCGGGGTGCAGTAGCCGCACTGGAAGCCGTCGTGGTCGATGAACGCCCGCTGCAGCGGGTGCGGGCCGTCCGGGCCGGCGAGCCCCTCGACCGTGGTGATCTCGCGGCCCGCGTACTGCACGGCGAGCGCCAGGCAGGACAGGATGCGCTCGCCGTCCGCCAGCACCGTGCACGCCCCGCAGGCGCCCTGGTCACAGCCCTTCTTGGTGCCGCTCAGCCCAAGGGTCTCGCGCAGCAGGTCGAGCAGGGATGTGCGGGGGTCGACGGCGGCTTCGACCTCGGCGCCGTTCACCCGCATCGCGATGTGCTCCACTTGTGGCTCGCTTTCCTGGATCGGACGGGAATCACGTGATCCGCCGAGGACGGGGACAAAGGCATGCGCGGTCTTGGGCAGGGGCGTATCCTGAACCAAAACCGGAATGCCTTTCCGGTTGAGACTCTACGGATCCGCCGTCCGCTCGATCAAGGAACCTTTCCGCCCGGGTACGCGGACTCGAGTACGTGGAGGAGCGTCGTGTCAGGGAACACACCCCCGGCCGCGGGCGGGCCGGCCGGGCCGGCGGAGCCCGGCGCCGCCGCGCGCCGCCGGCGGCTCCGCGCCGACGCCCGGCGCAACATCGACGCCCTGCTCGAGGCGGCCAAGCAGGTGTTCGCCACCACGGGTGTGGACGCCCCCGCCAAGCGGATCTGCGACCTGGCGGGTGTCGGGGTTGGAACGCTCTACCGGCACTTCCCGCAGCGCGCGGACCTGGTCGCGGCCGTGTTCCGGCGCGAGGTGGACGCCTGCGCCGCGAGCGCCGCCGAGCTGGCCGCGACGCACGAACCGGGGGCGGCGCTGGAGCAGTGGCTGCACCGGTACACGGAGTTCCTCGCCACCAAGCGCGGGCTCGCCGCCGCGCTGCACCGCATCGACCCGGAGGGCACGGCCCTGTCGGCGTACTTCCGGGAGCGGTTCGAGCCGGTGCTCGGCTCGCTGCTCGAGGCCGCGGCCGCCGCCGGGGAGATCCGCGCCGACGTCACCGCGGCGGAGCTGCTGCACGCGGTGGCGAACCTGTGCGTGTCCGCGCCGGGCTACGGCGCCGACCAGAGCAGGCGCATGGTCTCGCTGCTCGTCGACGGCCTGCGGCACCGCGCGGCCGCGCGCCGGGGACGATCCTGACCGGCCGCGGCCCGGACGCGGTCCGGGCCGGGCGGCGGTGCCGGCCGCCGCGGCTCAGGGCAGGCAGCCGACGTGGGCGAGGGCCTGCCGCAGCAGGACGCCCTGGCCGCCGGTCATCTCCTGCTGGACGGCCGGCGAGGCGGCCTCCTCCGGGGTGAACCAGACGAGGTCGAGCGCGTCCTGGCGCGGCCGGCAGTCCCCGGCCACGGGGACGATGTAGGCGAGGGACACCGCGTGCTGGCGCGGGTCGTGGTATGGCGTGATCCCCGGCGTCGGGAAGTACTCGGCGATGGTGAACGGCTGAGGCGAGGGCGGGACCTGGGGCAGCGCGACCGGACCGAGATCCTTCTCCAGGTGCCGCAGCAACGCGTCGCGAACCCGTTCGTGGTAGAGCACCCGGCCGGAGACGAGCGCGCGACTCACCGTTCCGTCTGCCCCGATGCGCAGCAGCAGGCCCACCCGGGTCACCACCCCGGAGTCGTCGACGCGCACCGGTACCGCGTTCACGTAGAGGATCGGCATCCGCCCGCGAATGCTCTCCAGCTCTTCCTGGCTGAGCCAGGCGGACGCGGTTTCGGTCATTTCGGTCACCCGACCGATGGTACTGGGCGGGCGCCAGGTCCGTTCCCGAAACCGCCGCGACGACGCCGGACCGCCGACGGGGGGCACGGACGGGCGCCCGTGCGCGCGGCCCCGCGGACCCGGGTCAGCGGGGCGAGAACCTCGAGCCGTCGGCGACGCTCGCGCCGCGCGGCGCCCTGATGCCGGCCTTCGTCCCCCACGAGGTGTAGCGGACCTCGGTGCGCACCGTGTGGGCCTTGACGGGCTCATAGGAGGTGACCACCCGGCGCGGGAGCCCGTCGGCGCCGGTGTGCACGGTGACGCTCACCTTCCTCTTGGCGAGGGACGGCTTGGGCGTGCCACCCCAGGTAGTGAACCTCACCCCGCGCTTGGGGGCGAACTCCCGCTTGAGCGCGTCGGCCGGCTTGGGCGGCGCGGTCGCCGCGGCGGCAGGGGCGCAGCCCAGGCCGGACACCGCGCCCACAACCCCGGCAAACCCTAATAAAAAGCACTTCATGTCAAATTCCTTCGCATATCTGTTTCCTCGCCGCGGAAGGGAATGACGGGATTCTGCACCGCGATGATCACGACACGGTCTCGCCGGCGCGATTTCCCCGCCGGATCGCCGCGCGGAATCGGCGCCGGGAAAAGCGGCGGCCGGCGCGGGCCGGATTCCCGCCGTGGCCGCGGGCCGCGCCATAGGGGCGAGGAGACGCAGGTCAGCGCCGGTGCCCGCGGCGCGGCGGCCACGTTTGAGGCAGGCGGGACGGGTAGTGGCGAACGAACGGGGACGGAAGATCACCTCGTCGACGGTGCCTTCCGCCCGCAAGGCGTGACAGGCGGTCCTCGCGACCGGCGGGGCCGCCGGATTGGGGGGAACCTATGCGCAAGGCAATCACCGGACTGGGTTTGGCGCTCTTCCTGACGATGACGCCCGCCGCCGCGGCGGCCGCCGATTCGGTCGCGGCGCCCGTGACGCACAGCCAGGTGGCGGCGCCGGAGCCGCAGCAGCGCGACGAGGGCGGCGGCAACGCCGGCCTGTGGGGTCTGCTCGGCCTGCTGGGCCTGGCGGGCCTCGCCGGGATGCGCAAGACGCGGGAGCGCACCCGGGAACACATAGGCGACCGCGGCATGCACTGAGCCGCCACCCAGCCGACAGCGAGGTGACGGCTAGGTGACAGCGAGGTGACGCGGTACAGCACGGCGCCGCCGGCCGAGGGGCACTCGCGCCGGCCGCCCGCGGCCGTACCGCGCGGCGTCGCCGATGAGTGACCGGATGGACGACCGCGTGCGACCCCGATCCCCGCCCCGGTGAGGCGCCGCCGCGCGTACGGAGCCTGCCGCCGACCGGCCACGGGCGCGGCAGGCTCCGCCGCGTGCACACGTGCGGCCGGGCTACCCCCGCGCCGCCTTGGCGTAGGCGTCGGCGAGCGTGGCCATGACGTACTCCCGCAGGCCCGGGCAGACCGCGACGGTGATCGCGGAGTCGACCGTGTGGTCGCCGCCGTCGCGGTCGAGCACGGCGCCCCCGGCCTCGCGGACCAGCAGCACGCCCGCCATCGTGTCCCAGGGCAGGTTGGACAGGATGATCGAGGCGTCGAGCTTGCCCTGGGCCACCCAGGCGAGGTCGATCGCGGCGCTGCCGAGCATGCGCACCCGGTGCACCCGCGCGCCGAGCGCGGCGAGCAGGTTGAGCCGTACCCGGTTGTTGTGCTCGGCGCCGGGGCCGACGGCGAAGTCGCCGATGGAGACCACCGCGTCGGACGGCTCCCGGGTCTCGGCGACGTGGATGCGCTCGCCGTCGAGGTACGCGCCCTGGCCGGCCGCCGCGGTGAAGCCGACCTCGAGGAACGGCAGGTCGATCGCGGCGAGCACGGCGTCGCGGCCGGACACGAGCGCGAGCGAGACGCCGCACAGCGGGATGCCCCGGGACAGGTTCGAGGTGCCGTCGACCGGGTCGAGGGTCCACCACGGGGCGTCGCCGCCCGGGCCGACGCGGCCGTGCTCCTCGCCGAGGAAGCCGATGTGCGGGGTCTCCCGGGCGAGGAACTCCCGCACCGCCTCCTCGACGGCGAGGTCGATGTCGGTGACGAGGTCCCGGTCGCCCTTGGCCCGGATCGCGCCGGGCAGCCGGGAGCGGACGATCCGGCGTGCGATCCGAAGCGCCTCGGTGGCGACGCCGAGCAGCTCCGGCAGCGACTGCGGCGGAACCGCCGGACCGGACGCCGAGCCGGAGGCGGACTCGGGCCGGGGGTCGGCGGGGGCGCCGGAGGGGGGATGGGCGGGCGGCACCGTCATGTCAGCACCCCGCGCTGCCGAGGCGGCTGTAGGCGTCGTACCCGTCGAGGTGCGGCAGGTCGTGCCCGAGCCGGTCGCGCTTCGCCGTGAGGTAGCGGATGTTGTGGGCGTTGGCCTCGATCAGCAGCGGGACCCGGGCGGCCACGACGATGCCGTGCGACTCCAGTGCCTTGATCTTGTCGGCGTTGTTGGACATGAGCCGTACCGAGCGCACGCCCAGGTACGTTAGCACCCGGGCCGCGGGGCCGAAGTCGCGGCGGTCCACCGGGTAGCCGAGCGCGGTGGCCGAGTCGACGGTGTCGAGGCCCTGCTCGTCCTGGAGCACGTGGGTGCGCACCTTGGCGACCAGCCCGATCCCCCGCCCCTCGTGGCCGCGCAGGTAGACGAGCACGCCGGTCTTCTCCGCGACGATCGCGTCGAGCGCCGCGGCGAGCTGGTCCCCGCACTCGCACCGCATCGCGCCGAAGATGTCGCCGGTCACGCACTCGCTGTGCACCCTGACGAGGACGTTCTCCTTGCCGCGCGGGTCGCCGTGGACGAGCGCGAGGTGCTCGTTCCCGTCCAGCGGGTCGCGGAAGGCGACGGTGCGGAACGTGCCACGCCGGGTCACCAGATCAGCCTCGGCGATGTGCTCGGCCGCGATGCCGTGCTCGCGCATGTACCCTCCTTGCCTCATTGCCCTGACATAGGACAGAACGGACGATCGGCCGCCGCGGATCAGTTGTTGCGCGTTCGCGTGCCGCCGGACAGGCTGGTCGGCTATGACGAACCCGGATTCGGCATCCACGGCCATGGACGGCGGCACCCCCGGTACAACGGGCCTTCCGCACGGCGCGTTCCCGCTGCCGGCCGCCACCACAGAGGACGAGCGGCGGCGCGGCGCCCGGGTGGCGCTGCTGCCGATCGGCAGCTTCGAGCAGCACGGCCCGTACCTGCCGCTCGCCACCGACACCGTCGTTGCCTGCACGATCGCCCAGGCGATCGCGCACGCCCACCCGGTGCTGCTGCTCCCGCCGGTCACGATCTCCTGCTCGCACGAGCACGCCGCCTGGCCGGGCACGGTGAGCATCTCGGCGGCCACCCTGTACGCGATCGTCCGGGACGTGGCCGAGTCGCTGCGCCGCTCCGGCGTCCACCGGCTCGTCCTGGTCAACGGGCACGGCGGCAACTATGTGCTCGGCAACGTGGTGCAGGAGGCGTCCGCGGAGGGACGGCGCATGGCACTGTTCCCGCAGCCCGCGGACTGGGAGGCGGCGTTCGCCGCGGCCGGCCTGGAGACCTCGGCGTGGGACGACATGCACGCCGGGGAGCTCGAGACCTCGATCCTGCTGCACGCTCACCCACATCTGGTCCGCCCCGGATACGAAACCGGCGATCACCTCGCGGGCGACCGCCGGCATCTGCTTACCCTCGGTATGGCCGCCTACACCGGCTCCGGCGTGATCGGCCGCCCGTCACGCGCCTCGGCGCGGAAGGGACGGGACGTGATCGACCACCTCGTCACGGCGTTCGCCGAGGTCCTCGAGGTGCTCGGCCGCTGACGCGGCCGCCGGCGGCACGGGTGCCGAACCGGTGGCCGCGGCGGGGCGGGCGCCGCGGCGCAGCACGAGCACCGCGGCCCCGGGCAGGCTCGCGGCGAAGGCGAGCACGCCGTACACGACCGAGACGGCGAGCCCCTGCCCGGCGCCGAGCCCGGCGGCGCCGAACGCCACCGCGGTGAACGCCTCGCGCGGCCCGAAGCCGCCGACGTTCACCGGCAACCCCATCACGAGCAGCGCGAGCAGCAGCAGCGGCACGAGCGTGCCGGCCGGCGCGCTCACGCCCGCGGTGCGCGCGGCCACGAGGAACAGCGTCACGTGCCCGGCGAGCACCGCGGCCGACAGGCCGAGCACGCCCGGCCAGGTGTCCCGGGCGAGCAGCCCGGCGCGCAGGTCCGCGAGCGTGCGCGCGAGCGACCGGGCGATCCGGCCGCGCCGCCGGGACCGCGCCACGAGCACGACCGCGAGCCCGGCGAGGATCGCGGCGGCGGCGAGCGCGGCGGCCGCCGCGGGGCCGGGCAGCAGGGTGCGGGCGAGCACGGCGGCCGGGGACGCCGGGGCGGCGGCGAGCACGGCCGCCGCGGCGGCGAACAGCACGATCTGCCCGGCGGTGCGCTCGAGCACCACGGCCCGTACGGCACGGCCGACGTCACCCGCGGACCGCCCGTGCGCCACCGCGCGGTGGGCGTCGCCGAGCACCCCGGCCGGGAGCGTCGCGTTGAGGAACAGCGAGCGGTAGTAGTCGGCGATCGCGGCCGGCAGCCGCAGCGGCAGCCCGATGCGGCGGGCCACCAGGCACCAGCGCCAGGCGCTGAGCACGGTGGTGAACGCGCCGATGCCGAGCGCGGCGAGCAGCGCCGGGACGGTCACCCGGCGCACCCCGGCGAGGAACGCGTCGGTGCCGAGCCGCCACGCCAGCGCGGCCAGGATCGCCACCGCGCACAGCGTGCGCAGCCACGGCCAGAGGCTCCGGCTCACCGGCCGCCACCGTCCGCGGGCAGCGCGAGCAGGTCCGCGTGCCCCACCGTGGCGCGCAGCCGTCCCGCCGCGCACTCGGCGAGCCGCCGCCGCAGGTAGGCCTCGCCCGCGGCGGCGAGCTCCGGCCGCTGCTCGCAGGCGGCGCCCACCCAGCCGCGCAGCCACTCGGCGAGCAGCGCCCGCCGGCCGGGGCCGAGCCGCCACGGGCTCGGCACGACGTGCACCGCGTACCCGTGGCGCTCGAACGCGGCGCGGGCCGCGGGCACCGCGTCCGGGCCGAGCAGGCGGCGGCCGCCGTGCTCGCGGCGCTGGTGGTCGTTGAACGCGGCGGCGAGCGCGGCGTCGAGCGGCTCGGCCGGGTCGAGCCCGACCCGGCCCACGACCGAGATCGTCAGCAGCGCGGGCAGGCCCGCCGCGGCGCAGGCCGCCGCGAGCGCCTCGACCTCGTCGGCGGTGAGCAGGTCGAGCAGCGCGGACGCGGTCACCAGCGTGGCCCCGGCGAGGTCGGCGGCGTCCAGCCGGGTGAGGTCGCCGGGCGCGGCCGCGGCCGTCACCGGGGCACCGTCGGCCGCGGCGGCGGGGAGCGCGGCAACCGCGCGGGCGAGCAGCTCGGGGTCGTGGTCGTGGAGGATCCAGTGCTGCGGCCCGGGCAGCCGGGGGGCGAGCCAGCGCCCCATCGAGCCGGTGCCGCAGCCCAGGTCGCGCACGACGATCCGGCCACCGGGCGGTACGGCCGCGGCGAGGTGGGCCCGCAGCGGGCCGAGCAGCCCGGCGGCGCGGGCCGCGGCGTCGGCGGGCTCGCGCAGCGCGAGCCACTCGGGGCTGTAGCGCGGCGCGTCCTTCGGGGGTGCGTCGGCTAGCGCAGGAGCCGCTCCAGCAGGTCCGCCAGTTGCCGTGATGTCGTCGCCCACCCGTGCAGCATGCCACGCCGGAGCCGCGCAGACGTCCGGATTCGCACCCTCAAAGCCGGATTTATCAGCCAGCGGCGCAGCGCGGCGGCGAGCGCGTCCGGGTCGTCCGGTGGCACGAGCAGCCCGGGGCGGAAGCCGTCCGGGGTGCGGCCGAGGGTCTCCGGCAGCGCGTCGACCTCGCTCGCCACCACCGGGATGCCGCGGGCGAGCGCCTCGGTCACCACCATCCCGTACGTCTCGGCCCGGGACGGCAGCACGAGCAGGTCGGCCGCGGCGTAGGCCTCCTCCAGCGGGCGGCCGGTGAGCGGGCCGGCGAGCCGTACCCGGTCGGCGAGGCCGCCGGCGGAGATGAGGCCGCGGACGTGCTCGACGTAGCCCGGGTCGCGGCCCAGCGGCCCGGCGCACACGCAGGTCCACGGCAGGTCGCGCACCGCGGTGAGCGCCCGCACCAGCACGTCGTGACCCTTGCGCGGGGTGATCGAGGCGACGCACAGCAGCCGGGACCGGCCGTCGGTGCCGGGCGCGAGCGGGGCCGGGTCGACGCCGGGGGCGGCCACCCCCACCCGGGCCGGGTCGAGCCCGTGCCGCGCGATGAGCGCGCTCGCCGCCCGCGGGCTGGTCGCCACCACGAGCGCGGCGGCCCGCAGCGTCTCCCGCTCCCGGCGGTCGAGGTCGGCGGCGAGCTCGGGCGGCAGCCCGGTCTCGGCGGCGAGCGGCAGGTGGACGAGGACGGCGAGGCGCAGCCGCCGCGCCTGCGGCACCACGATCTCCGGCACGCCGCAGGCGACCAGCCCGTCGATGAGCACCGGTGCGCCGTCGGGCAGCGCGGCGAGCGCCCGCCCCAGGTCGTCGGCCGCGGCGGGGCCGGGCAGCGGCCAGTCGCCGGGGACGGCGGTGCGGTCGACCCGCCAGCCGAGCTCGCCGAGCCCGTCGCACACCCGCAGGTCGTAGACGTTGCCCCCGCTGGGCAGGCCCGGGTCGGCCACGTCCCCGGGCAGGATCACGTGCAGCCGCGCGGCGGCGCCCGCCGCCGGCGCCACGGCCGCCTCCGTCCCGTACCGGCGCATCACAGCCCTCGCTCGTAGCTCGCCCACGCCACGTGGGACTCGTGCAGGGTGACGGTGATGCCGGCCAGGCCGCGGGCCTGCTCGCCGAGGGCGCCCGCGTGCACCCGCTCGGCGAGGCGGTCGGCGATCCACTTGGCGAGGAACTCGGTGGTGGTGTTGACGCCCGCGAACTCGGGGTCGTCGTCGAGGTTGCGGTAGTTGATCCGGTCGAGCACGGCCTTCAGCTCGCGGGAGGCGAGGCCGATGTCGACGACGACGCCGTCGGCGTCGAGCTCGGGGCGGCGGAACGTCGCGTCGACGACGAACGTCGCCCCGTGCAGGCGCTGGGCGGGCCCGAAGACCTCGCCCCGGAAGCTGTGCGCGACCATGACGTGGTCGCGGACGGTGACGCTGAACAACCGGGTTCCCCCTCTTACCTGCGGTCGGCCGCCGGGCCGCATCGCCCGCGCCGGGGGACGCTATCCGGCATCCCCGGCGGAACCGTACACGACCCGGTGGAACAGCGCTGGCGGGTTCGCGGTGGCGAGCCGCGGCATCACCTCGGGCAGCTCGGCGAACGCGCACTCCCCGGCGACGAGCGCGTCGAACGCGGGGTCGGCGAGCAGGCGCAGCGCGAGCGCGAGCCGGTCGCCGTGGCTCCGCCGGCCGCGGCGGGCCGGGGCGACCATGCCGACCTGGCTGGAGCGCACCACCAGGCGGCGGGAGTGGAACGCCTCGCCGAGCGGCACGCTCACCCGGCGGTCGCCGTACCAGCTCAGCTCGAGCAGGGTGCCCTCGGCGGCGAGCAGCTCGAGCGAGCGGGCGAGCCCGGCCTCGGTGGCGCTGGCGTGCACCACCATGTCGCAGTCGCCGAGCGCCTCGCCCGGGGTGGCGAAGCCGACCCCGAGCGCCTCGGCGACCTTCGCCCGCTCCGGGTTGACGTCGACGAGCTGCACCCGGGTGCCGGGGATGCCGGCGAGCAGCCGGGCGACGCAGCAGCCGACGATGCCGGCGCCGACCACGGCGATCCGGTCGCCGATGAGCGGCGGGGCGTCCCACAGCGCGTTCACCGCGGTCTCCACCGTGCCGGCGAGCACCGCGCGGGCGGGCGGCACCTCCGGCGGCACCACCGTCACCGCCTCGACCGGCACCGTGTACCGGGTCTGGTGCGGGTAGAGGCAGAACACGGTGCGGCCCGGCCAGCCGGGCGGGCCCTGCTCGACCACGCCGACGTTGAGGTAGCCGTACTTGACCGGGCCGGGGAAGTCGCCCTCCTGGAACGGCGCCCGCATGGCCGCGTACTGGCTCTCGGGTACCCTGCCGAGGAACACCAGCATCTCGGTGCCGCGGCTCACCCCCGAGTAGAGGGTGCGCACGAGGACCTCGCCCTCCCCCGGAGGGCGCACTTGTGCGCGCCGGATCTCACCCTCGCCGGGAGAGCGGATCCAGAAGGCATGAGCATCGATCCGCATCGGCGTTCCCCGCGTTTCTTTAAAGCGACGGACACCCTCACGGCCGGCCGAGGCGGCGAGGGCATGCCGCAAAGCATAGGGAAACGCATTGGGAACACGGAGAGGTTCGCTGGGAGGCGCGGTGACCGTTGTCGATGGGCGCGGGGTGCGGGCGTCGGTGTGGGAGCCGGCCGCCGGGGTGGTCGCCCAGGCCGTGCTGCTCGCCCTGCTCGCGGTGGGCGCGGGCCTGTACCCGGTGGCGTGGCTCGTCGGCGCCGGCTACGCCCTGGTCGTGTGGGGCCTCCTCGCCGCCGCGATCACCCGGTCGGGCACGCCGCTGGGGCCGGCCGGGCGGGTCACCCTCGCCCGGGCGATCCTCGTCGGCGGGGTCACCGCGCTCGTCACCATGAACCTGATCGGCCGCGAGGCGCCCGCCGCGGTGCTGGTGGCGATCGCCGCGGTGGCGCTCGCGCTGGACGCGGTCGACGGGTACGTGGCGCGCCGTACCGGGACGGCGTCGGCGTTCGGCGCCCGGTTCGACATGGAGGTGGACGCGTTCCTCATCCTCGTGCTGAGCGTGAACGCGGCCCGCTCGCTCGGCGCGTGGGTGCTGCTCATCGGCCTGATGCGGTACGGCTTCGCCGCGGCGGCCTGGGCCGCGCCGTGGCTGCGCGCGCCGCTGCCGCCGAGCTTCGCCCGTAAGACCGTGGCGGCGCTGCAGGGCGTGCTGCTCGTGGCCTGCGGCTCCGGGCTGCCGCCGCAGCCGCTCGCGGCCGCGCTCGCCGGGATCGCGCTCGGCTCGCTGTCGTGGTCGTTCGGCCGGGACGTGCTGTGGCTGTGGCGTCACCGCCCGGCCGCCCGGCCTCCGGCCCGCGCCCTGGCGCCGGCCGCGGAGGTGGCCGAGCGCGTCCCCGTCTGACCGGCGCCCGGCCCGGCGGCCGCCCGCCGGGCGGGGTCACAGCCGGTCGAGGAAGCCGTCGACCACGTCGGCGAGCCGTCGAAGGTGCAGGTGAAGCCGTCGGCGCCTCGGTGTGCCCGAAGCCCGGGTAGCCGGGGGCGACGAGCCGGTACCGGCCGCCGATCGCGTCGATGAGGCGGCGCAGGCCCGCCGCGCACCGGCCGCCCCGGCATGTTTCATGTGATTTTTCATAGATTTCACATGACTTGCGCCTGAGCGGTCGTCGCACCCGCAATGATCATTAGTGGGACGCGTGCCCCGCTGCTCGGGGGCGGGGCACGGTCCCGCCGCCCGCGCTCCCCGCGCCGCGCGCTCAGTCGTCCGCGAACGCGTAGTCGAGGTGGTAGCGGTGCACGCCGCCCTCGATGCGCACCCGCCCCTCGCCCCGGATCCCGCGCAGCGCGCCGGTCCCCGAGTCGGCGAGGATGCGCCAGGTCATCCACTCCTCCCCGCGGTCCCCCATCGCGTCGTGCTGGAGCACGAACGTGCCCGCGCGGCCGGCCAGGGTGCCGGTGAAGCGCTCGAGCCCCACGTACCCCCGCGAACCCGCCACCGGGGTGAGCGCGATGAGGATGTCGGTGGTGCTCGTGCCGGTCAGGCCGCCGCGGTAGGTCTTGGTCAGGTGGGCGCGGGACAGCCGGGCGCCCTCCCGCTCGTCGAGCGGCCGCTCCTCCCAGGTGTCGACGTCGAAGGTGCCCTCGGCGCGTGGCATGCGTGTCCCCCTTCCGCCGGGCGGCGGCCGTCCGCCGCCGTGCTCGCCCACCACGATTCCGGGGGAACCTGACATCTTCCGTCACCTTTTACCGAGGAGGTGACGATAGGCCCTGGTCAAACCGGAGGTATTGGCGGATGGTGGAAAGCACACCCGAGTCGGCCGTTACGGGCGTGATCGGAGGGCAGCGGGATGAGCAGGCAGATCGCCACGGGCTGGCAGCGCCCGTCGGTCACGGAACTCGAGATGCGACTCCGCCGTCTGGAGGAGCAGGTCGAACATCTCATGATGACGGTCGAAGAGCTGCGGCGGGCCGCGAAGGCCCCGGCCGATCCGGTGCGGTGACCCGGACGCCGGGGGCACGTCCCCGCGGCCCCGCCGCCCCCGCGCCTACCGCTCTCCTCAGCCCCGGCCGATGAACGGCATCGTGGTCGCGGTGATGGTGAGGAACTGCACGTTCGTGTCGAGCGGCAGGCTCGCCATGTAGAGCACGGCGCTCGCCGCGTGCCGTACGTCGAACCGCGGCTCGGGCACGATCCGCCCGTCCGCCTGCAGCGCCCCGCGCTCCACCCCCGCCGTCATGTCGGTGGCGGCGTTGCCGATGTCGATCTGGCCGCACGCGATGTTGTACGGCCGGCCGTCGAGCGAGATCGACTTGGTCAGGCCGGTGATCGCGTGCTTGGTCGCGGTGTACGCCACGCTCGCCGGCCGCGGCGCGTACGCGGCGATCGAGCCGTTGTTGATGATCCGGCCGCCCTGCGGATCCTGTTCCTTCATGATCCGCACCGCGTGCCGGGCGCACAGGAACGCGCCGGTGAGGTTGGTGGCGACGGAGCGGTCCCAGTCGTCGAGGGACACCTCGTCCACCGCGCCGCCGACCATCACGCCCGCGTTGTTGAACAGCAGATCGACCCGCCCCCAGGCCTGGCGCACCCGGTCGAACAGGTTCGCCACCGACTCGGGCGAGGTCACGTCGCACGGCACCACGAGCGCGTCGGCGTACCCCTCGGCGGTCTCGCGGAGCGCGTCCTCGCGCCGCCCGGCGAGCGCGACCCGCCAGCCCGCATCCAGCAGCGCGTGCGCGACGGCCCGCCCGATCCCGGATCCGGCGCCGGTGACCACGGCCACCCCAGCCGCCACGGTCATCTCCTCTCTCCTCCTTGACCCGACCGGCACATTCTCGCGCCACGTCGCACGCGAACCTCCACCGCCCCTCGTGTTCAATGGTCGAAGGCCGCCCGGCCGCAGGCAGGGGACCCCGGGACGCAGGAGGGAGGGAGGCGGGATGGCGACCGCCGCCGTGGTGGGCAGCGGCCCCAACGGGCTCGCCGCCGCCGTCTGCCTGGCGCGCCACGGGGTGCGGGTGCACGTCGTGGAGGCCGCCCCGGCCATCGGCGGGGGCACCCGGTCGGCGGAGCTCACCCTCCCCGGGCTGATCCACGACGAGTGCTCGGCGTTCCACCCGGCCGGGGTGGCCTCGCCGCTGTTCCGGGCGCTCGGCCTGGAGCGGTACGGCCTGCGCTGGCGGTGGCCGGAGATCGAGCTGGCCCATCCGCTCGACTCGGGCGCGGCCGGGGCGCTGTGGCGGGACATCCACCGCACCGCCGAGGCGATGGGCGCGGACGGCCCGGCGTGGCTGGCCGTGTTCGAGCGGCTCAGCCGGGACTTCGACGACCTGGCGGCCGACGTGTTCCGGCCGGTGCTCCACCTGCCCGCCCACCCGGTCACGCTCGCCGCGTTCGGCGCCCGCGCGCTGGCCCCGGCGACCTGGGTGGCGCGGGCGTGGCGCCGCCCGGAGACCCGGGCGCTGTTCGCCGGGGCGGCGGCGCACGCGTTCGGCTCGCTGCGGGCGCCGCTCAGCTCCGCGGTCGGCCTGCTGCTCGTCGCGGCCGGGCACGCGCACGGGTGGCCGGTCGCCGAGGGCGGGTCGGCGGCGATCACGCGGGCGCTCGCCGCGCTCCTCGCCGACCTGGGCGGCACCGTGGAGACCGGGGTGCGCATCGAGTCGCTCGACGAGCTCGACGGCTTCGACGTGGTGCTGCTCGACGTCTCCCCGCGGGCCGCGCTGGCGATCGCGGGCCGGCGGCTGCCGCCGCACGTCGCCCGCGCCTACCGGCGGTTCCGGTACGGCCCGGCCGTCTACAAGGTGGACTTCGCCGTCGAGGGCGGGGTGCCGTGGCGCGACGAGTACTCGCGCCGGGCCGGGACCGTGCACCTGGGCGGCACCCTCGAGGAGGTGGCCGCGGCCGAGGAGGCGGTCGCCAACGGCCGCCTGCCGGCGCGGCCGTTCGTGCTCGTCGGCCAGCAGTACCTCGCCGACCCGTCACGGTCGCGTGGCGACCTGCACCCGGTGTGGGCCTACGCGCACGTGCCGCACGGCCACCCGGGCAACGTCACCGAGCTCGTCGTCGACCAGATCGAGCGGTTCGCCCCCGGGTTCCGGATGCGGGTGGCCGCCCGGCACATCCGCACCGTGGCCCGGATCTCCGCGGCCAACCCCAACTACGTGGGCGGGGACATCGGCACCGGGGCGATGACCGGCCTGCAGACCGTGTTCCGTCCCCGGCTCGCCCTCGACCCGTACGCCACCGGCGTGCCCGGCGTGTTCCTCTGCTCGGCCGCCACCCCGCCCGGGCCGGGCGTGCACGGCATGTGCGGTCACAACGCCGCGCTCGCCGCGCTGCGGTACCTGCGCCGCGGCGGCCGGTCGTGGCGTCAGGCGTCCAGGTCGCGGGCGTACTGCCAGAAGACCCGCTCCACCCGGGCCCCCACGGCGCGGGAGTAGAACCGCAGCGGGCCGACCCAGCCGATCTGCACGCTGGTCATCCCGGCGGCGCGCTGCTCGGCGAGGCAGCGGTGCAGCAGCACCCGGCCGATGCCGAGGCCGCGCGCGCTCGGCGCGGTGCCGGTGGGGCCGAACCAGCCGGGGCGGGCGCCCCAGGCGGCGAAGCCGAGGATCTCGCCGTCGCGGGCCGCGTAGTAGGCGCCGACCGCGTTCTCCACCTCCCAGGCCCACGCGGCGTTCCAGTGCTCGCGGACGAACGCGGCGAGCTCGGCCCGCTCCCCCGGCTCGGCCGAGGCGACGGTGACCCCGGGCGGCGGCTCGGGCGGCTCGGGCAGGCCGCGGGTGAGGTCGGCGGTCATGTTCCACGCCATGCCGTCGTGCTCGTAGCCGAGCCGCTCGGCGAGGCAGGCGGCGGGCGTGGCGCGCACGTCGATGCCCGGCCAGGCGTAGCACGGCGGGTTCCCGGCCCACCGGGCCCGCCGCACGCCCTCGCCGCGCAGCCACTCCTCGGCCGCGCGCACCAGGGCCTTGCCGTACCCGCGGCCCTGGGCGCGGGGGTGGACGGCGATCAGGTCGATGTGCCCGATCCGCGGGTCGCGGTCGTCGACCGAGGTGAACACCACGCCGTCGTTCTCGCCGAGCACGAACGCGGCCCAGCGGCGGTCCGGGGGCGGGGTGGCGAGCCGTACCGGCAGCTCGGGCGCCTCGGGCAGGTCGAGGGTGAGCGCGGCGGCGGCGAGGTCCGCCAGCGCGCGGGCCTCCGCGGGCGTGGAGATGCGCCTCATCCTGCACTTCCTTCCCGGTTCGCCGGCCGGCGTTCCCAGGTGGCCACGAAGTAGGCGACCCCGAACGGGTCGGCCGCATACCGCAGGCGGGCGGCCCACTCGCCGTCGCGGCACGCCGCGGCCATCGCCTGCCAGGCCGCGCGGCCCGCGATGAGCAGCTCGGCGCACCGGCCGGGGTCGAGGCCGAGCAGGGCGGCGGTGTCGGCGCCGGCGAGCGCGTCGCGGATGCGCGCGTCGGTCTCGGGGGCGCGCGGGTCGACGTAGCCGGGCGCCTTCTCGCCGCGGCGGGCGCTGCCGTCGGCGGCGACGACCAGCCCGGTACGGCCCGGCCGCGCGGCGATCTTCTCCCCGGCCTCGGCGGCGGCCCGGGCCGGCTCGTCGGCGCCGATCCCCTCGAGGCGCCACGGCACCGGGCAGGGCTCGAGCAGGGCTCGGCCGACGGCGAGCGCCACCGGCAGCGGGTCGGCCTCGGGGCGGCGGTCCGGGGCGGGGGCGATCCGGCCGGCCGGGGCGGGCGCGTCGGGCGGGTAGCCGCGGGAGGCCGGGGCGGCGCCGAGCACGACGATCTCGTCCACGCCCGCCTCGACCACGTCGCGGATCGCGGCGCGGGCGGCCGCGCGGAGCTCCTCCACCTCGGGCACCGGGCGTCCGGTGACGCCGGGCAGCAGCAGCGGCGCCTGCGGCACGCAGGCCACGGCGACGATCATGCCATCCCCCGCACGGCCCGGGCCGGGGGCCGCACGCCCCGGGTCACCGCCACCATGTCGACCACCTGGCGAGTGGGCTTGACGTTGTGCGCGCGGAACACCCGCGCCCCCTGCCAGGCGCACAGCGCGCTCACCGCGAGCGTGCCGTACATGCGCTCCGCCACCGGCAGGCCGAGGGACTCGCCGACGAAGTCCTTGTTCGACAGCGACACGAGCACCGGCCAGCCGGTGGCGACCAGCTCGTGCAGCCGCCGGGTCACCTCGAGCGAGTGCCAGGTGTTCTTGGCGAAGTCGTGGCCGGGGTCGATGAGCACGCGGTGCGGGTCGACGCCCACCTCGACCGCGCGGCGGGCGAGCGCGGTGGTGCGTTCGATCACGTCGGCGACCACGTCCCGGTACGCGACCCGGTGCGGGCGGGTGCGCGGCCGCAGGCCGCCGGCGTGGGTGCACACCAGGCCCACGCCGTACTCGGCGGCGACCTCGGCGAGCTTGGGGTCGGCGCCGCCCCAGGCGTCGTTGAGCAGGTCCGCGCCGGCCTGGCACACCTCGCGGCCCACCTCGTGCCGCCAGGTGTCCACGCTGATGATCAGGTCGGGGTGGCGCTCGCGGACCTCGGCGACGAACGGCGCGGTGCGCTCGATCTCCTCGGCCACGTCCACCTCGGTGCCCGGGGCCGCCTTCACGCCGCCGATGTCGACGATGTCGGCGCCCTCGGCGACCACCTCGTCGACCCGCTGCAGCGCCTTCTCCCGGGCGAAGGTCGCGCCGCGGTCGTAGAAGGAGTCGGGGGTGCGGTTGACGATCGCCATCACGAGCGGCTCGTCGCCGAACTCGCGGTCGCGCAGCCGCAGCACCGCACCACCGCCGGGTCCACCGGCAGCCTCACCCACGGACTTGCGCCTCCTCTCGGAACTCGCTCCTGCCTGCCCGCCGTCTCCCGGTCGCGCGTCCGCGAGCCTCACCTCCACCCGCTCCTGCCCGCCCTCGGGGCCCTCTTCGCACTCTAGCCCCACGATCACCGTGAAGTGATCTCGGCCTGGCCGCCGCGGGGCGGGAATGCGGACGGGCCGTGCCGCTGCTTGTGGTGTCGGCCGGGCCGTACGCGCCGCGGGGCGCGGCGGCCGTGTGAACGGTAAGGAGTTGGTTTGGGAGAGTTTCAGGTCACCTGTGATCCGGCGGAGGTCGGCCTCGACGGGGAGCGGCTGCGGAGGATCGACGCGCACTTCGCCCGGTACGTGGACGAGGGGCGGCTGCCCGGCTGGCTCGTGGTGGTGAGCCGGCGCGGCGAGATCGCGCACCTGTCGGCGTACGGGTCGCGCGACCTCGGCACCGGCGCGCCGGTCGAGCCGGACACCCTGTTCCGGATCTTCTCGATGACGAAGCCGGTCGTGTCGGTGGCGCTGATGACGCTGTACGAGGAGGGGGCGCTCACCCTCGAAGACCCGGTCGCCGACTACATCCCGTCCTTCGCCGATGTGCGGGTGTACGAGTCCGGCCCGGCCGCGGCGCCGGTGACCCGGCCCGCGGAGGAGCCGGTGCGGATCTGGCACCTGCTCACCCACACCGCCGGGCTGGTGTACGGCTGGCAGCGCCCGGACACGCTGGGCGAGATCTACCGGGACGCCGGGCTGGCCGGCCCTGATCTGCCGGGCGAGAGCCTCGCCGATTTCGCCGACCGGGTGGCCGGGCTGCCGCTGCTGTTCGACCCGGGTACCGGGTGGACGTACTCGGTCGCGGTGGACGTGCTCGGCCGGGTGATCGAGGTGGCCTCGGGGCTGCCGCTGGAGCGGTTCCTCGCCGAGCGGATCTTCGAGCCGCTCGGCATGGCCGACACCGGGTTCCACGCCGGGGAGGGCGAGCTGCACCGCGCCGCCGCCCTGTACGCCGTGGGCCCCGGCGGGCGCCTGACGCTCACCGCCCCAGGGGACGGCATGGCGCGGCGCCCGCAGGTGCCCTCCGGCGGGAGCGGGCTGATCTCCACCGCCGCCGACTACCACCGCTTCCTGCAGCTGCTGCTGCGCGGCGGCGAGCTCGACGGGGTGCGGCTGCTCGGCCCCCGCACGATCGGCTACATGACCCGCAACCACCTCCCCGGCGGCGCCGACCTGAAGGGGTTCGCGCGCACGCCGTTCGGTGAGGCGGTGCCGGGCGAGGGCTTCGGCCTCGGCTTCGCCGTGGTGCAGGACCCGGTGGCGGTGCGGGCCATCGCCTCGCCCGGCGAGTACCACTGGGGCGGCGCGGCGGGCACCGTGTTCTGGGTCGACCCGGCCGAGGAGATCACGGTGATCTTCCTCACCCAGGCGATGGGGTTCGGCTCCCGCCGCATCCGCACCCGGCTGCGACAGCTCGTGCACCAGGCGATCGTCGGCTGAGCCCGCGGCGGGCGGGCTCACCGTGCCAGGGCCGCCACCGCCTCGGCGGCCGCCGGGTGCGCGGCGAGCAGGGCGGTGACCGCCTCGGGGGTGGCCGGGCCGTCGCCGACCGGCGCGGCCCGCCACTCTTTGCCGCAGCCGAGCAGCAGCGCCACCGCGTCGGTGGCCGCGGGGTGCCCGGCGAGCAGCCCGGGCACCGGCCCGGTCGCCGGGGCGGGGCCGGTCGGCCGGGCGGCCCGCCCCTGCGCCCAGGGCGGCGTCCAGGCGTCGAGCGCGGCGAGGTCCGCCGGGAAGGTACGGCCGGCCTCGCGGATCAGCAGCGGCACCAGCTCGGCCGCCTGGGCGCGCAGCGTGGCGATCAGCCGCGGCAGCCAGGGCAGCAGCACCGCGTCGGGCAGGTGCGCGAACGTCTTCGACAGCAGCTCGACGACGAACGGGGTGAGGCCCGGGGCGAGGTCGAGCGCCTGCACGAAGCCGCTCACGTACTCCGGCACGGACGGCATGACGAGCGGGTTGCCGAGCAGCTCGTCGCAGCGGGCGCGCAGCCGCTCGCGGGGCAGCAGGCCGAGCTGGGTCTCGGCGGCCCACAGCAGCGCGGTCTTCGCCGGGCCCACCGGCCGGGACTGCCGGAGGGCGATCTCCAGCTGGGCGCGGTCGCAGCCGAGGGAGAGCGCGAGGCTCTCCAGCGTGACGAGGAAGGCGAGCATCGCCGCGACCTGCCGCGCGTCCGCCGCGTCGTCGGCGAACGCGGTCGGCAGCAGGGTGCAGTAGTGCGCGTACCCGGTCGCCACGAACGCCTGGCACCAGGCGGGCGGCTCCGGCCCGGCCGAGCGGAAGTGGGCGAGCAGGCGGCGGATGCGGCGCAGCACCTCGGGCGCGTGGTCCACGGTGCGCTCGGCGGCGAGCAGCTCCACCGCCCGCGCGCCCAGCTCGTCGGCGAGCCGCCGGGAGCCGAGGAACACCAGGGCGTCCTCCACGGCGGCGAGCGCGGTCGCCGCCGTGGCCTTCGGGTCGCGCACCGCCCGGCGCAGCCGCCGCTCCAGCACCTGCTCGACGGTGACGCCCTCGTACCCCAGCTCGATGAGCGCCCGCTGGTTGCGGCCGATGTCGAGGTCCCAGCTCTCCTGGATGGACCGCTCACCGAGCCGCAGCTCGCCCATGATCGGGCGGACCGCGCGGTCGGGCAGCAGGTAGCGCAGCATCCACAGCAGCCGCGAGCACGGCTCCAGGTGCGGGTCGGCCCGCAGGTCGAGCAGGGCCCGCTGGATGGTGCGCCGCTGCAGGTCGAGGCCGAGCGGGGCGAGCCGGTCGTGCACGTCGCGGGCGAGCGGCGGCAGCGCGTCGTAGCCGACCTGCCCGACCCGGTCGCCGCCGAGCATGATCTCGCACAGCCGGCGGATGTCGCGGCGGCCGGGCACGGTGTCCTTCTCGATGCAGGTGACCGCGGCGTCCTGGAAGTCGTACGGGGTCGGCCGGGCCCGGTCGCGCAGGTTGGCGAGCAGGATCGAGGTCTCGAACACGGCGATCGCGTCCGCGGTGCTCGCCTGGTAGCCGTTGCGCCGGGCGAGCCGGACGATCTCCACGCACCAGTCGCGCAGCTCGGCCTCGTCGAGCGGGTCGAGCGCGGGCGGCCCGGTGAGGAACCCGGAAAGCCGGTCGGTCACCGGCTCCGGCGCGGCCGGGGCGGGCGCGGCGGCGGTACGGCGGGCCGCCCGGCCGCGCCCGCCGCCCTTGGCCGTTTTGCGGTCGGCGCCGCCGCGCAGCCGGAACGGGGTGACCCCGGTGCGCCGTACCGCCTTGGCGAAGGTCGCCGCGGCGATGGAGACCGAGCCGGGGGCGAGCCCGAACTGGGCCTCGATCGCCGAGTGGCTGGACGGGATGAGCCCGTACAGCCAGCGGGTGCCGGTGCGCGGCGGGATCGGGAACGGCGGCGCGTCCGAGCCGAGGCCGAACTGCTCGACCCGGCTCGCGGCGTGGAAGGCGCCGCACACGTACATGCAGCGCTCCGGGTCGGCGCCGGTGGCGGCGAGGTGCTCGCGGATGCGGGTCCACATGTACCGCTCGCGGTCCTCGTCGACCCGCAGCCGCTCGGTGTCCTCGGGCCGCAGCCGCCGGAACAGGCTGCCGATCATGATCATGACCTGGCGGTAGGTGGCGTAGTCGGCGCCGCTGAGCGGCTGCTCGACGTACTGGTCCCACCACTCCGACCAGTGCCGCACCCGGCCGTGCCGCAGCAGGTGCGCCTCGAGGTCGGCGAACCGGGGCCGCAGGTCGCCGATCTCCACGCCGACGGCGCCGCCGTGCAGCGCGGCCTCCTCGTCCGGCTCCCCCGCCCCGGGCCCGGCGGCGGGGCCGGGCCGCGGCCCCCACTGGAAGACGTGGTCGGCGGACCGGTCGACGAGCACCAGCTCGACGCCGGGCGTCTCGAGCGCGTAGGCGATCGCCTGGTACTCGGCGGACGCCTCGGTGATCGGGGCGACCACGCTGAGCGGCGCCCACTCGGCCGGGAAGCCGTCGATCTCGGCGGCGAACGCCTGCAGCGCCACCGGCAGGCGGCAGTTGCGCAGCTCGTCGAGGAGCGGCCGCATGTCCTCGCACAGCTCCAGGTAGATGACCTCGGGCCGCTTCTCGCGCAGCCGGCGGGCCATCGCCAGGGCCGAGGCGGGCGAGTGGTGGCAGACCGGGAAGATCTCCAGCCGTTCGGCGAGGGCCCGGTCCACGTCGTCGACGATCCCGGTGAGGATCCCGGCGAGCGCGTCCGGCTCGCCGGTGAAGGCCTTGGCGGCGTCGAGCAGCTGGGCGCGCAGCGCGGCGAACGCGCCGCCGCCGACCGGCCCGCCGCCGGGGCCGGCCGTCAGCGCGGTGTCGGTGTCGGTGTGCATGCGCAGGTCCGTCCCGGTGTGTCCGCGGGGTGGTCAGGACAGGGTGGCGAGCGCCTCGCGGCCGCCCTCGAGGAACGCCTGCCACGGCCCGCCCTCCCGGCCGCGCGGCTCGACGACGCCGTGCCAGTACTTGTTGAGGATCGCCAGGTCCTCGGGGCTGCGCCGGGCGAGGCAGCCGATGAGCGACCCGGCGAGGGTCTCCGGCCGCAGGGTGCGGTCGCCGAAGAAGTGGCTGTGCAGGATCGCGTCCTCCAGCACGCCGATCTGCTCGGCGGTGGACAGCGACGACTCCAGCCGCTCCTCGTCGCTCTTCGCCGAGGCGGCCGCGGCGCGCAGGTCGGCGAAGCTCTGCAGCAGGATGTCGAGCAGGCTCGGCGGCACCTCGAGCTCGATGCGGTGCCGGCGCAGCAGCTCGCTCGTGCGGAACCGGACGATCTCCGCCTCGCTCTTCTTGTTCGCCACGACCGGGATGCGGACGAAGTTGAACCGCCGCTTCAGCGCCGAGGACAGGTCGTTGACGCCGCGGTCCCGGCTGTTGGCGGTGGCGATGACGGAGAAGCCCGGCTTGGCGAAGACGATGTTGTCCTCGTCGAGCTCGGGGATGGCGATGTACTTCTCCGACAGGATCGAGATCAGCGCGTCCTGTACGTCGCTGGTGGCCCGGGTGAGCTCCTCGAACCGGCCGATCATGCCCTGCTCCATCGCGGTCATGATCGGCGAGGGGATGAGCGCCTCGCGGGACTGGCCGCGCGCGATCACCATCGAGATGTTCCACGAGTACTTGATGTGGTCCTCGGTGGTGCCGGCCGTGCCCTGCACCACGAGCGTGGAGTTGCGGCAGATCGCGGCGGCGAGCAGCTCGGCGAGCCAGCTCTTGCCGGTGCCCGGGTCGCCGATGAGCAGCAGGCCGCGGTCGGAGGCGAGGGTGACGATGCTGCGCTCGACGAAGGAGCGGTCGCCGAACCACTTCTGCGGGATCTCCCGGTCGAGCCCGTCGGACGGCTGGGAGCCGAGGATGAACAGCCGCACCATGCGCGGGCTGAGCCGCCAGGAGAACGGCTTGGGGCCGGTGTCGATCGACTCCAGGTAGTCGAGCTCCTCGGCGTACTTGATCTCCGCCGGCGCCCGCAGCATGTCAGACATTTATCGCTCTCTCCTATCCGAGGCTGAGGAAGGTCTTGAGTTCGGCGACGAGCTTTCCGATGTGCCCGGAGATCACCGGGGTGCCCATCGCCTTGAGCCGGTCGCGGAACCAGGAATCGACGCTCTGCCGGCCGGAGCTGGTCACCGAGCCGACCGGGATGAACCGCACCCCGGACCGGTGCACGGCCTCGAACTCGGCCATCAGCGCCCGCTCGTCGTAGAAGTCGGAGATCCACACCATCGCGGTGTTCCGCGGGTCGGTGATCTTCTCGCGGGCGAGCGCCATCGCGACGGTGCCGTCGGTGCCGCCGCCGAGGTTGGTGCGCAGCAGCACCTCGAACGGGTCGTGCACCCAGGGGGTGAGGTCGAGCGCCCGGGTGTCGTACGCGATCAGGTGCACGTCCACCTTGGGCAGCCCGGCGAAGATCGACGCGAGGATGGTGCAGTTGACCATCGCGTCGACCATCGAGCCCGACTGGTCCACCACCACGATCAGCCGCGCCGGGGTGGTACGGCGGGCGGTGTGGCGGAAGTAGAGCCGGTCGACGTAGAGCCGCCCGTCCTCCGGGCTGTAGTTGACGAGGTTCTTCCAGATCGTGCGGCGCAGGTCGAGGTTGCGGAAGACCCGCTTGGGCGGCACCGAGCGGTCGATCTGGCCGACGCTGGTCTTCTCCACCTGGGTGCGCAGCACCTGGGCGACCTCGTCGACGTACCGGCGGATGAGCGCCTTGGCGTTGGCGAGCGCCACGCCGGACAGGTTCGCCTTGTCCCGCAGCAGCTGCTCCACCAGGCTGATCGAGGGCGTGAGGCGGCGGGCGAGCCTGGGGTCGGCGAGCACCTCGCGCAGGTGCATGCGCTGCACCAGCTCGCCCTCGAGCCCGGCGAGCACCTCGCCGAGCTCGCCGCGGCGGGGGTGGGCGCGCAGCTCGCCCGGCGCGCGGCCGACCGCGCGCTCCAGCCAGCCGGCGTCCTGCTGCCAGCGGGCGAGCCCGGCCGCGGTGACCTCGCCGTCGCCGGTGCCGAACACGTTGAGCAGCAGCTTCGACACGAGCGCGGCGCGGCGCACCTCGGCCGGGCCGGGCCCGGCGCCGGGCTCGGCCGGGCCGAGGTTCTCCGCGGCCATCAGGCCGGGCAGCTCGTCGGCGAGCTCGGGGAAGCGCTGCACCACGGTGTCGATCGAGGTAGCCGGGTCGAGCAGGGCGGCGGGCAGGCCGATGTCGGTGAGCACCGCAAGGCTCGCCCGCTCCAGCGCCGGCTGCTCCTCGTGGTCGAACAGGCGGGCGAGCAGCCGCCAGTAGAGCACCTGCCGCCGGTTGGCGTGCGGGTTGCCGGGCCGTGCCGTCTCGGGGGTGGTCTGCGTGGTCATGGTCGCCTCACCGCCGCAGCAGCCGTCCCGCCCGTTCGCGCAGCACCGCGACCGGGTCGCCGTTGCGGAGGGCGGCCTTGGCGGCCTTGGGGTCGGTGGGGCCCTGCGCCCAGTCGCCGGTGTGCGCCGCGGTCGTCCCGCCCTTGCCGCGGGTCTGGACCGCGAGCGGCTGCACCGACCAGCGGCCGGCGTCCCAGCGCAGCAGGCCGATGCAGGCCGTTGACCGGGCGACGAGCTTCGGGGTGAGCGGGCCGCAGGCCGGCAGCCGGTCGACCGCGACCGGCAGGGCGCCGTCCGGGCCGTCCCCGTCGAGCCGGAAGGTGAGCGTGCCGTCCTCGCCGGTCACCGCGGTGTAGCCCTCGAGCAGCACCGGCTCGGCGATGCGCACCGGGTGGCGCTCCAGCGGCGGTACGGCGGGCGCGGCCGCCCCGGCGAGCGCGACCCGGGCGGTGACGAACGGGTCGGCCTCCTCGCCGGCCCGCGCCCGGTCGTCGTGCCAGACCAGGTCGCCACCGGGGAGCAGGGGAAGGCCGGTGACCTCGAGGGTGCGCCGCCCGGCGAGCGCGGCCAGCAGCACCGGGTGGGCGTCGAACAGCCGCCACAGGTCCGGGCCGACGACGGTGTCCACCTTCATCGCGCCCACCGCGGCGCGCACCAGGCGGGGCGGGCCGTCGCCCGCCTCGAGCAGCGCGTGCACCTGCAGCTGCGCGGCGGTGGGGTGCTCGTGCACGTCCACGCCGAGGACGAGCAGCCGCCCCGACACGGTGCCGACCGGCTCGGCGGCGAGCGGCGACCGGCCGTCCGGGCCGGCCTGGGTGAGCAGCAGCGCCCGCGCCCACAGGTCGGCCCAGCGGCGGGCGGGGACCCGGTCGAGCACGCCGCAGGCGGCGTGCAGCTCCGCGGCGAGGCCGTCGGCGAGCACCGCCGCCCGGCGCAGCGCGGGCTCGGCGAGCATCGCCTCGATCACCTGGCTCGCGGCTCCGGCGAGGTCGTGGCCGACACCGCGCCACCCGGCGACGGCGAGCTCGTGCAGCCACGACCGCAGCCCGGCGAGCAGGTGCCCCGCGCCGCTGGGCCCGGCCGGGGCGGGCTCCCGCCACTCGTCGCGGGTCCGCCCGAGCACGCCGTCGAGCCGGGCGAGCAGCGCGTCGTGGACCGCGCCGAACAGCGCGGTGCGCGCCCCGGCGAGAACGACGAGGTGCTCCTCGGCGGCGGCCCCGGCGGCGGCCTTGGCGGCCGCCTCGGCGACCCGGTCACCGAGCGGGGTGGCGGCCATGGCGGCGGCGAGCGCCTCGAGGGCGGCGGCCTGCTCCTCGCCGGGCCGGCCGAGGCCGTGCGCGAGCGCCCGGTCGAAGCCGTCGGCGAGCTCGAGCGCCTCGGTCACGCCCGGCGGCACGGCGCCGAGGAGTTCGCTCCACACGCCCGGCATCAGCCCACCGCCCCCGTGGCCGGGAACCAGTGCATCTCCGGCAGCGGCCCGGTGGTGCCGGGCAGCTCCAGGTAGGCGAGGTGGCGCAGGAACCGGCTGAACACCGCCTCCCCGGCCGCCGGGGTCCGGCTCCCCCGCATCCGGGCGATCAGCTGCGCCCCGGTGGTCACCTCGGCGTCCACCTCGACGCGCAGGTACCGGGCGACCCGGTCCAGCCCGTACTGCAGGACGGCCTCGTCGACCAGGGCGCGCAGGTGCTTGCACATCCCGTGGCCGAGGCCGCCGCACGGCCGGTTGTTGTTCGTGCCGCAGCTGTAGCCGTGGGTGCCGGCGGCGATCGACGAGACGTACACCCGGGCGATGTCCGAGCCGCTCGACACCACGCCCTGCAGGCGCCCGCCGGCGAGCTCGACGAAGGGGACCTTCGCCAGCTTGCGCGGCCGGACCGGCGGGATCACCCGCGCCGTGCTGCTGTGCTCCCACGATGACGACGGCCGCGCCTCAGGCGCGGCCGAATCCGCGATCACTGTTGACGACCTCCACGTCCGAGGCGATGAAGTGATCGCGAATGTAGCGGGGCGCCCCGACAAAACCGGGCGCCCCAAAGCTCACCTGCCCGGCGGGCGGACCGCCCGCGCGCGCCGGGTCAGGGCCGGCGCGGGAACCTGCTGAAGTCCGGGGTGCGCTTCGCCTTGAACGCCTCGCGGCCCTCCTTCGCCTCCTCGGTGGCGTAGAAGAGCAGGTTGGCGTCGTGGGCGAGCTGCTGGATGCCGGCCATGCCGTCGGTGGCGGCGTTGAAGCTCGCCTTCATCAGCCGCAGCGCGGTCGGCGACATGCGCAGCATCTCGCGGCACCAGGCGACCGTCTCCCGCTCCAGGTCGGCGAGCGGCACCACGGCGTTGACCAGGCCCATCTCCAGCGCCTGCCGCGCGTCGTACTGGCGGCACAGGAACCAGATCTCCTTGGCCTTCTTCACGCCGACCAGCTCGGCGAGCAGCCCGGCGCCGTACCCGCCGTCGAACGAGCCGACCTTCGGGCCGACCTGGCCGAACCTGGCGTTGTCCGCCGCGATCGTCAGGTCGCAGACCAGGTGCAGCACGTGCCCGCCGCCGATGGCGTACCCGGCGACCATGGCGACCACCGGCTTGGGCAGCCGCCGGATCTGGATCTGCAGGTCGGTGACGTGGAACCGGCCCACGCCCCGCGGGTCGGTGGGGTCGGTGAGGTAGCCGGTGTCCCCGCGCACCCGCTGGTCGCCGCCGGAGCAGAACGCCTTGTCCCCCTCACCGGTGAGGATGATCACACCGATGCTCGGGTCCTCCCGCGCGATGACCAGCGCGTCCGACATCTCGATCAGCGTCTGCGGCCGGAAGGCGTTGCGCACCTCCGGGCGGCAGATGGTGATCTTGGCGATGCCGTCCCCGCTGTAGTCGAGACGGATGTCCTCGTACTCGCCGACCTGCGACCACTTCACCGGCGCGTACAGATCCCGCGCGGCGTCACCCGACCCGATGTCCGTCATGGCACCGCAGCGTACTCCACCCCGTCCGGTGCCCGGTCACCCGGATCGGCCGCTCCGGGCGGGCGCCGCGGTCAGCCGACGCGGGGCAGGCGCGGCCGGGGCGGCAGCCCGGCGGCGCGGTAGCAGTCGTCGATGAGCGCCATCGTGGCCACCGCGTCGTCGGCGCCGATCGGCAGCGGGACTCCCTGCCGTACCCGCGCGGCGAACGCCTCCAGCTGGTAGTGGTACGTGGTGCGGTCGCCGTGCCGTTCCTCCCGCTCCCCATCGGGGGTGCGGATCACGATCCGGTTGTCCTGGTGGGCCAGCGGGAAGTTGGGCACGGTCGCCTCGCCGCGCGTGCCGGTCACGGTGAGGCTCAGGTCGCGCCCGTCGAAGGCCATGTGGCAGCTCGCCGAGGCGGTGGCGCCGCCGGGGAACTCCAGGTCGGCGTCGAGCCACTCGTCCACCTGTGGCCGGCCCGCCCGCTCCCCGGCGCGGGCCACCACCACGCGCGGCTCGCCGCCGAGGTACGGCGCGAGCATGCGCAGCGCGTGCAGGCAGTAGCAGCCGAGGTCCATGAGCGCGCCGCCGGCGAGCTCCAGCGACCAGCGGGGGTCGTCGGGGCCGGGCCCGGGCACCTTGAACGCGGCCGTCACGTGCCGCACCTCGCCGAGCTCGCCGCTCGCCACCAGCTCGCGCAGCCGCCGGCTGACCGGGTGGAACAGGTAGTGGAAGCCCTCCATGAACACCACGCCCGCCCGCGCCGCGGCGTCGCGCACCTCGGCGGCCTCCTCCCGGTTGGCCGCGGACGGCTTCTCGGTGAGCACGTGCTTGCCCGCGGCGATCGCGGCGAGGTTCCACGGCCCGTGCAGGCCGTTGACCAGCGGGTTGTAGACGACGTCGACCTCGGGGTCGGCCACCACCTCGGCGTACGAGGCGGCGACCCGCTCCACGCCGTGGCGCTCGGCGAACTCCTTGGCCCGCTCCCGGTCGCGCGCCGCGACCACGACGATCCGGTGCCCGCCGGCCCGCGCGGGCTTGACGATCGCCTCCGGCGCGATCCGCGCCGCGCCGAGCAGCCCGATCCGCAGCGGCGCGGCCGCGTCGCCCTCCGGCCTCGGCCCGCCGCCACCCGGGACGTCCGCCATGCCGTACCCACCTCCGAGCTTCACCGAGGGACACCTGTACGGCCGGCGGGATCGGCGGCTGTGCCGGGGCCGAGCCACTCAGGCCGCAAACCCGGATTATCGCATTTTGACGGTGGATCGACCGGTGGGCGAGGCGATCCGGCGGCCCAAGCCGGCGCTCCCGCCCGGGGCGGCGCGGCCGCGGCGACCGCGCCCCGGCCGCGGTCAGGCGGCCCCGGCCGCGGCGAGGGCGCGCTCGAAGTCGGCGACGAGGTCGTCGGTGTTCTCCAGCCCGACCGCGACGCGGATCAGGGCGGGCGGCACCCCGGCCTCCTCGAGCTGCTCGTCGGTGAGCTCGATGGCCCACATGGCGGCGGGCCGTACCGCGAGCGTGCGGTAGCCGCCGAGGCTGGGGGCGCGGCGCACGAGCCGGAGCGCGGACAGCAGGCGCTCGGCCGTCTCCCGGCCGCCGTGCGGCCGGAAGCTGAGCAGCCCGCCGTACCCGGTCATCTGGCGCTTGGCGAGGTCGTGCTGCGGGTGCTCGGGCAGCCCCGGGTGGTTGACCGCGGCCACGCCGGGGTGGTCCTGCAGGAAGCGGGCGAGGGCGAGGGCGTTCTCGTTCTGCCGCCGCACCCGCATGACGAGGGTGCGCAGGCCGCGCAGCGCGAGCCAGGCGTCGTGCGGGGACAGGACCGCGCCGGTGAGGATGTGGGTGTGCCAGATCCGGTCGATCAGCTCGCCGGAGCCCGCGACGACCCCGGCGAGCACGTCGGAGTGGCCGGACAGCGACTTGGTGACGCTGTGCACGACCAGGTCCACGCCGCACTCGAGGGGGCGCTGGTTGACCGGGGTGGCGACGGTGTTGTCGGCGAGGGTGCGGATGCCGCGCTCGCGGGCGAGGCCGGCGACCGCCCGCAGGTCGGTGAGCTGCAGCAGCGGGTTACTCGGGGTCTCGAGCATCACCAGGCGGGTGTTCGGCCGCAGCGCGGCGGCGAAGGCGGAGGTGTCGGTCTGGTCGACGAAGGTGACCTCGATCCCGAGGCGGGGGGCGACGTCCTTGAGGAGGTTGAGCGTCCCGCCGTACATGCTGTGCTGGGCCACCACGTGGTCCCCGGTGGAGAGCAGCGCGAGCAGCGTGGTGGAGATCGCGCCCATGCCGGAGGCGGTGGCGAGCGCGGCCTCGGCGCCCTCCGCCGCGGCGAGGACCTTCTCCAGCCGCGTCTGGGTCGGGCTGCCGTAGCGGCGGTAGAAGCGGTCGTGCCGGGGCGTGGCGCTCAGCTCCGCGAACGCCTCCGCGCTCGGCGCCGAGAACGGCACGGCGGCGTGGATCGGGGGCGCGACGCCCGGCTCGGCGTCGTCGTCGGCGTCGGCGTACAGCAGCAGGGTCTCCAGGCTGGAAAAGTCGTCCATGCAGAGAGCCTTCCACGGCCGCCCACGCCCATGCGACATAATTGTTGACAACACCAAAATTGTTGACAATTTCGGCGACAGACAGCAAGGTGGGACCGGGCGCGATCGGGACACCCCGACCCGCGTCCGCCCCTCCCGCAGGCCGTATGAGAGATTCAGGCGTCAGTCGTTCCGCTGGTGACGGAGGTGGTGGCATGAGAGGCGTCGTGGTGACCAACCCCGAGCGGGCCCCGCTCGACCAGGTCGACGCCCTGGCGAAGTACGGCGTGGCGACCGTGCACGAGGCGCTGGGCCGCGAGGGCTACCTCGGCCCGCACCTGCGCCCGGTGAACCGTGGCCACCGGGTCGCGGGGACCGCGGTGACCGTGCTGTGCTGGCCGGGCGACAACCTGATGATCCACGTCGCCGTGGAGCAGTGCCGGCCCGGCGACATCCTGGTGGTGACCACCACCTCCCCGTGCACCGACGGCATGTTCGGGGAGCTGTTCGCCACCGCGCTGCAGCACCGCGGCGTGCGCGGCGCGGTGATCAACGCCGGGTCGCGGGACTCGGCCGAGCTCGGCGAGATGGGCTTCCCGGTGTGGTCGGCCGCGATCAGCGCCCAGGGCACGGTGAAGGCCACCGCCGGGTCGGTGAACGTGCCAATCGTGATCGGCGGCCAGGTGATCCGGCCGGGCGACGTGATCCTCGCCGACGACGACGGCGTGATGGTCGTGCCGCGGCAGGACCTGCCGCGCGCCCTGCAGGCCGCGCAGGCCCGCACCGACAAGGAGGAGGCCACCCGCCAGGCGTTCCGCCAGGGCGAGCTCGGCCTCGACCGGTACGGCATGCGCCCGCTGCTGGACAAGCTGGGCGTGGAGTACATCACCGCCGAGGAATACGCCCGCCGTACGGGGGCCTGAGCCGCGAAGGGAGCTGGGATGGCCGCGACCACCCATCCGGTGATCGAGAAGGCGATCCGCGAGGGTGTGCGCTGCATGCTCATGCGCGGCGGCACCTCCAAGGGCGCCTACTTCCTCGCCGAGGACCTGCCCGAGGACCCCGCGCTCCGCGACGAGCTGCTGCTGCGCATCATGGGCACGCCCGACCCGCGGCAGATCGACGGCATCGGCGGCGCGACCACGCTCACCAGCAAGGTCGCGATCGTCTCGCGCTCGGCCACGCCGGACGCCGACGTCGACTACCTGTTCCTGCAGCTCGGCGTGGACGAGCCGACCGTCTCCGACAAGCAGAACTGCGGGAACATCCTCGCGGGCATCGGCCCGTTCGCGGTCGAGCGGGGCCTGGTGCCGGCCGGTCAGGAGACCACCCGGGTGCGGATCCGGATGGTGAACTCGGGCAGCATCGCCACGGCCACCTTCCCCACCCCGGGCGGGGTGGTCGAGTACCGCGGCGATACCGCGATCTCCGGGGTCCCGGGCACGGCCGCCGCCGTCGACCTGGAGTTCGCCGACACCGAGGGCTCGGTCACCGGGAGCCTGCTCCCCACCGGCCGGGTGCGCGACGTGATCGATGGGATCGAGGTCACCTGCATCGACAACGGCATGCCGGTGGTGGTGGCCCGGGCCGCCGACTTCGGGCTCACCGGCTACGAGTCGCCCGAGGAGCTCGGCGCCGACGAGGCGCTGCGCGAGCGCATCCAGTCGCTGCGGCTGCAGGCGGGCAAGCTGATGGGGCTCGGCGACGTCAGCGCCGCCTCGGTGCCGAAGACCACGCTGGTCGCGCCGCCGCGGGCGGGCGGCATCATCAGCACCCGGACGTTCATCCCGCTGCGGCCGCACACCTCGATCGGCGTGCTCGGCGCGGTCACCGTGGCCACCGCGCTGCTGATGGAGGACGCGGTCGGCCACGAGCTCGCGGTGCTGCCCGAGCCGGGCGCCCCGCTGAAGGTCGAGCACCCGACCGGCACGTTCGAGGTGGGCGTCGAGCTCGACACGAGCACCACGCCGCCGCGGGTGCGCCGCTCCAGCCTGGTGCGCACCGCCCGCAAGCTCTTCGACGGGATCGTCTACGCGCGCGGCTGGTAGGCCGCGCCTCCGGTGCACCGGGCGGCGCCGGCCGGTCCGGGCCGCCCGGCGGCACCGTCGCTAAGCCTTGTCCTGCTCCGCCTGCGCGGCGAGGCGGGCGAGCAGGTCGCGGCTCGCGGCCGCGACCAGCGGCGGCACGCCGAGCTCGTCGAGCATCGCCGCGGCGGCCTCCATCTCGTGCGTCCGCCGTACGGCGTGGCGGTGGCTGCCCTCGACGAGCCGGTCGACGGTGGCCGGCCCGGCCGCGGCGAGCTCGTCGGCGATGTTCCGCCGCAGCCAGTCCTCGAGGCCCGCGGCGCGGGCCGCCTCGAGGGCCTCGACCACGGCGGCGGCCATGCCCTTGAAGAACACGCTGCGCAGCAGCTTGCGCCGGGCCGCGCTGCCCGGCTCGCCCTCGAGCACGGTGACGTTGCCGCCGAGCGGGTTGAGCAGGCGGGCCACGTCCTCGGCGCCCTCGCCGCTGACGAGCATCGGCACGCGCAGGCCCTTGCCCGGGACCGGGGCCATGATCGCCACGTCGGCGAACCGCACCCCGCGCTCGCGCGCGGCGGCGGCGAGCTCGGCCTTCAGGCCGGGCGAGGCGGTGTTGAGGTCGGCCCACACCGCGCCCTCGCCGACGCCCTCGGCCCCGTTCACCAGCGCGTCCATGGCGTCGTGCGCGCTGTTCACGCTGAGCACCAGGTCGGCGCCGCGGGCCGCGTCGGCCTCCCCGGTGCAGGCGACGAGCGGCGGCTCGGCCGGCACCTTCGGGTCGTAGCCGCGCACGGTCGCCCCGGCGGCGGCGAGGTCGCGGGAGATCGCGCCGCCCGCCTCGCCGAGGCCGAGCACGGCGATGACCGGGCCCCCACCGCTGGCTGCTGACATTTCGGCATTCCTCCTACATACGAACTTCATATGAGTCGTACAGGCTCACCGTATCATTAACAAAATTGGCGACAATTTTGCGGCCCCTGCTGAATTTCTAGTGAACGTTGCGTTCCCTACCTTCCGCGGTCTAGTGTTAGAGAACGATCCGTTCTCTAACCGCCGTGGGGGCGGCATGCACGGGCACCCGCACCGGGCACGAGCGGGGACGACGCGGATGACGCGGCACCCGGCCCGGCCGCCGCGTCCGCGCCGACGCGGGCGCCCGCCGCGCCGGCCGTACCCGCCCGGCCGCGCCACCTCCGCGCACGGCGGCACCCGCACGATCCGAAGGAGCCGGCGTTGACACCACTCGTGGTGCCGCTCACCGCGATCGGGCGCGACGATCTCGCGCTCGCCGGGGGCAAGGGCGCCAATCTCGGCGAGCTGGTCGCGGCGGGCCTGCCGGTCCCCGGCGGCTTCGTCGTGACCACCGCCGCCTACGCGGAGCTGGTCGACCGGTGCGGGCTCGCCGAGCGCATCCCGCGCCTGCTCGACGCCGGGGACGGCGCGGCGATCCGCGCGGCGTTCGCGGCCGCGGAGATCCCCGCCGCCACCGCCGCGGCGATCACGGCCGCCTACCGCGAGCTGGGCGGGGGCCCGGTCGCGGTGCGGTCCAGCGCCACCGCCGAGGACCTGCCCGGGGCGGCGTTCGCCGGGCAGCAGGACACCTATCTCAACGTCACGGGCGAGGCGGCGGTGCTCGACGCGGTGCGCCGCTGCTGGGGCTCGCTGTGGACCGACCGCGCCATCGCCTACCGCGGCCGCCTCGGCATCGGCCCCGAGCAGGTGCGGATCGCGGTGGTGGTGCAGCGCATGGTGGCCGCCGAGGCCGCCGGGGTGCTGTTCACCGCCGACCCGGTGACCGGGGACCGCGACCGGCTCGTCGTCGACGCCTCCCCCGGGCTCGGCGAGGCCGTGGTCTCCGGCCGGGTCACCCCCGACCGCTACGAGCTCGACCGCCGCGGCGGGCTGCTCGCCTGGACGCCCGGCCGCGCCGAGGTGGTGGTCCGCGGGGCCGCGGGCGGCGGGGTCGTCGAGGAGGCCGGGATGGCCACCGGGGAGCGGCTGCTCGGCGACGCCGCGCTCGCCGAGCTGGCCCGGCTCGGCGTCGCCGTCCAGGACCGGTTCGGCAGGCCGATGGACATCGAGTGGGCGCTCGCGGACGGCCGCGTCTGGCTGGTGCAGGCCCGCCCGATGACCGCGCTGCCGCCGCCCCCGGTACGGCTCGGCCTCATCCAGCGGCGGCTGGGCGAGATGCTGCTCGACTACCTGCCGAGCCGGCCGTACCCGATGGACATGAGCACCTGGGTCCCGTACGGCCCGGTCGGGATGATGGTCGAGGTCGCCCGCAGCCTCGGGGTGCGCGGCCTGTTCGAGGGCGCGCTGGAGGAGCGGGACGGCGTGGTGTACCGCATCCTGCCGCGCCGGCCGCGCCCCACGCCGAAGGCGCTCACCGCGCCGTTCCGGCTGCTGTACCGGGCCCGCCGGTACGACCCGGCGCGGTGGACCGAGGACCCGCGGTTCGCCGCCTTCCTCCGCGAGGTGGACCGGCTGCGCGGGCTCGACCCGGCCGCGCTGCCCTGGCCGGAGCTGATCCGGCTGCCGCGGCGGGCGCTGGACGCGGTGCGGCCGATCACCGAGCTGCGCCGCGACTATTTGCCCCGCTTCGCCCTCGCGGTGGTGCGGCTGGTGGCGGCGCTGCTGCCGCTCGGCGCCGCCACGATGTGGGCCGACCTGGTGGCCGGCGGGCGGACCCGCACCGAGGACGGCAACCGGGCGCTGGAACGGCTCGCCGCGCGGGTGCGCCGGGACCCCGGGCTCAAGGAGGCGGTGGACGCGCTCGACCTCGACCGGGTCAAGGGGTTCCCCGGCTTCTGGGATGAGTTCACCGCGTTCCTCGCCGAGTACGGCCACCGTGAGACCGGCAGCCCGGTGCTCGCCTCCTCGCCGACCTGGGAGGAGGCGCCCGAGGTCGTGCTCGGCATGCTCAAGGTGCTCGCCGCCTCGCCGCCGTCCCCGGCCGCCGGCCGGGTCGCCGAGACGGAGCGGCGGCTGCGCGCCCACCCGCGGCTGCGCTCCCCGCGGCGGTGGGCCCGGATGGAGCGCCGGATCGCCGCGGCGCGCGCCGGGTGGGCGTTCCGCGAGGACACCCACTTCTACTTCACGATGCCGCTGCCGGTGCTGCGCCGCGCACTGCTGGAGATCGGCGCCCGGCTGCGCGACGCGGGCGTGCTCCAGACCGCCGAGGACGTGTTCCACCTGCGGCTGGAGGAGGTGGAGGCCGCGGGCGACCCGGCCGCCATGCCGACGGCGGCGCGGGAGAGGCTCGCCGCCACCGCGCGGGAGCGGGCGGCGCGGCGGCAGGAGCTGGCGGGCGTGCGGCTGATCGACCCGCGCGCGGTCTACCCGGACCGCGGCGACGCGGGGGACGCGCTGGTCCGCGGCACGCCCGGGGGCGGCGGCACGGCCACCGGGCCGGTGCGGGTGATCCGCGACCCGGCCGAGTTCGGCCGCCTCGCCGAGGGCGAGGTGCTGGTCTGCCCGAACACCAACCCCTCCTGGACGCCGCTGTTCCAGCGCGCCGCGGCGGTCGTGGTCGACGCGGGCGGGATCGGCTCGCACGCCGCTATCGTCGCCCGCGAGTACGGCCTGCCCGCCGTGCTCGGCACGGTCACCGGCACCACCGTGCTGACCGACGGGCGGGTGGTCACCGTGGACGGGGATGCGGGCGTGGTGCGGAGCGCGCCATGATCGCCGTGTCCCGTCGTGGCGTCCCCCGAGAGCCCGCCCGTGGAGGTGAACCGTGACCGCCGGGCGGCGGACCGACCACCGCAGGCGGCCGCGCCGCCGGGGCGCGGCCCTCGACGAGGCCATCTTCCAGGCCGTGCTCGACGAGCTCGCCGAGGTGGGGTACGCGCGGCTGACCATGGAGGGCGTGGCCCAGCGGGCGCGGGCGGGCAAGGCGTCGCTGTACCGGCGCTGGCCCACCCGGATCGAGCTCGTCATGGACGCGGTCCACAGCCGGCTGCCCGACCCGGCGGCCCCGCCGGACACCGGCAGCCTGCGCGGCGACCTGCTCGCGCTGCTGCGCGCCAACGCCGAGGCGCTCGCCGGGCCGGCCGGGGAGGCGCTGCGCGGGCTGCTGAGCGAGGCGCTCGCCGACTCCGAGGTCATCGCCCGGGTGCGCCGCAACTCCCAGGGGGCGACGCTGCGCATCATGCGGGAGATCCTCCGCCGGGCCGCCGACCGGGGCGAGATCGACGCCGCCGCGGTCACCGACCGCCGCCTGGAGACCGGGCACGCCCTGCTGCGGTACCACTTCCTGTTCAACGGCACCCCGATCCCCGACCAGGTGATCACCGGGATCGTGGACGAGGTGCTGCTCCCCCTGTTCCGCTCCCCCACGTGCCCGCCACCCACCGGCCGAGCCGTCACCGCCGATGACCGACCTTGATCGGTGAAAGACCCCGGATGCGGTGGAGCGGTTTCCCGGCGCGCGCCCGGAAGCCTCGAAGGCTTACGCTCACGGCCGCATTCCAGCCGGCGGAACCCGACCGGCGGATTCGTCGACCCCGGCGCCCTCGGCGAGAAAGGTGGGAGCGTCCCCGCCGGCTCGGCGTTCTTCCGCCCCAGGGCACGGCATCCGCCGATGCCGGTCGCGCCCGGGCCCACATCGGCATGCGGCGCCCAGTGTCCGATCAGACCTCCGGCCGCGGCGAAGACGACGTCGGCACCGGACCAGGGACCGCGCGGCCGGCTTCCGGCCGTTGCCGGGAGATCCTGCCGCTCCAGTGCGTCGTGTGGTGGCGGGCGTCGTCCGCATCGCCGAGGAGCCTGCCCCTCCTTCTCGTCCGGAACGGCTGAGTCCGGCGCGCGGGAGATCGCACACCGGAATTCCCTGGTCCCGGGTCGTGCCTATGCGCCGGTGAGGACTCGAGCGCGTTTCGGGTAGCGGCGGGCACGCACCTCGCCGTTGTGCGCCCAAATCCTCTCGTTGATCTGATCCGGGGAAAGCCGTGCCGTATCGGCGCCGCCGAGGACCTCCCGGCGGGAGACCGTCGCAACCGAGACCCTTTGCCGGTAGTTCCGGAAAATCTGCACCTCACCGTCGGTCGGCCCTATCGGCCAATTGGTCTCCAGATAGGCGTAATCCATTCCGCCGCGCCGCCTGGTGTCGAGCAGCGCCACGTCCACCGCCCAGTGGCGCAGACGTCTCGGCAGGCCGCGCACCACCAGCATGCCGCCGATCCGCTCGACGGCGCTTCTGCGGTCATCCGGCGCCGGCCTCCAGGCGGGCCACTCCCCGGTCTCCCAGAATCGGTGGTGGCGGGCGACCTCCTGGTCGAGTCCCCAGGCGTGCCAACGTACGGTGCCGTCCGGCTTGGTAGGGGCCGTGAGCAGGTGGCGCAGCCGCCGTGCCGCCTCCGGCGTCAGCACGGTGAGGTCGGCGTGCACCAGCGCGATCGGCGAGGCGGGCTCCGCGTCGAACGGGTTGGGATCCAGATGGGGCGGGCCGATGACCACGAGCGTTCCGGGTCTGCGCTGGAAGGACAACCCCCACAGCAGCCGTCCGAGCACGCGGGCGCCGTGGTCGTCCGACAGGATGTGCCAGGTGTCGTGGTAGCGATTGGTGGAGAATCGCACGCGGGCGTCCGGCCGTAGCGAAACGACCGTGTACTCGCGCCCGTCCGCCCGAAGAACGCGGCGATGAAGCTTGAGCCCGTCCCCCGCGCCCTTTGCGGATCGGGGCCTCATGCGTTTACGCGTCGCCACGCACCACCGTCATTCTCTCGCCATATCCCTTCGATCGCATCGCAGCTCATGGAATCGCATTCGCGGTGGTCGACGCAACACGATTCATGCACGCGGGATGGGCGCCGACTCCCCCGTTGATCGTGCGGATTCCTCCGGCCCGCTGCCCGCGCTCGCCGGACGCCCCGACGCCGGGCACACGGCCGCCACCGGGAGGGCCGCCCGCGTACGCAGGGTGAACCGGCCGGGGAGCTCGGTTCAGGGCCGTGCGCGGACGGCGACGAGCGACGCGGCGCCGCCGGCCGCCGCGGCCACGATCGCCTTCTCGCGCCTGCGGCCGTGGCCACGGGGTGCCCGCCGAGGTCGCGGTGCCGTACCTAGCCCGCGGAGTCCTTCCCCTCCTTCGGTTGCAGCGCCGACGGCTTGTGCACGGCGCTCTTGCCGCTCTTGGCGCTGCGCACCCGGTACTGCGGGTCCTCGGGCGAGGCGTTCACCGTGCGCCCCGCCTCCTCGGTCCGCTCGGTGAGCTTCTTCTCCACCTTGCCGGAGGTGGTGGATCCGTGGCTCCGCCACGTCACCTCGTCCCCGGCGGCGGGTTCGTCCCGCTTACGCCTGCCTGCCATGCCCCTCGACTACCCGAGGCGGCCTGCGGGACGCAGGACGTCCCGCCGCGAGCCGCGCCCGCCGAGACGCGACCGGATGCCGCCCGCGACGCCCGGGTCAGCCGATGAGCTCGGCGAAACGCGCCGCGTCGACGTTGCCGCCCGAGATCACCACGCCGACCCGCCCGGGAAGCGGCCCCAGGCGGCCCGCCAGCAGGGCGGCGAGGCCGGTGGCGCCGCTCGGCTCGACCACGATCTTCAGGCGTTCGAAGGCGAACCGCATCGCCTGCCGGATCTCGTCGTCGCTGACGAGCTCAACGCCGTCGAGCAGGCGCCGGTTGATCGAGAACGTCAGCTCGCCCGGCGTGGGCAGCGCCTGCCCGTCGGCGATCGTGCGCGGCACCTCGATGGTGACCCGCCGCCCCTCCGCCAGCGACCGCTTGGTGTCGTCACCCGCCTCCGGCTCGATGCCGACCACCCGGATGTCCGGATACAGCCCTTTCGCCGCGATCGCGCTCCCGGCGATCAGGCCGCCGCCGCCGACCGGCGCGACCAGCAGGTCGAGGCGGCCGGTCTCCTCCAGCAGCTCGAGGGCCGCGGTGCCCTGCCCGGCGATCACGTGCGGATGGTCGTACGGCGGGATGAGCGCGAGCCCGCGCTCGGCGGCGAGCGCCTCCCCCAGCGCCGTCCGGTCCTCGGAGTACCGGTCGTAGGTGACGATCTCGGCCCCGTACCCTGCGGTCGCCTCCCGCTTCGACCGCGGCGCATCCTCCGGCATGAGGATCACCGCGGTGGTGCCGAGCTCCCGGGCGGCGAGGGCGACCGCCTGGGCGTGGTTGCCCGACGAGTACGCGGCGATGCCCTTCGCCAGCCGCTCCGGCGACAGCCGCGAGGCCGCGTTGTAGGCGCCACGGAACTTGAACGCCCCCACCCGCTGGAAGTTCTCGCACTTGAGGAACACCTCGGCGCCCACCAGCCGGTCGAGCGTGCGCGAGCGGAGCACGGGCGTACGGTGCGCGATCCCCGCGAGCCGCGCGGCGGCGTCACGAACGTCGCCCAGGGTGACCGGTATGTCCGCCATGCTGCTCCTCTGTCCGCCGATTCGAGCTTCCCGCCGCCTGCGCACCCGGGCACGGGCCGCAGATGATTCCAGGGCGACAACTGTAGAAGCCGAACGCCCGGCGTGCCGCACCGCGGTACGCGCAGCCGACCGTTGCCCCTCACCACCGGGCCACCCCTTGCTCGCCGCCGTGTCAGCCGGCCGGCGCTTGCGCCCTGAGTGATCGTCGGTGACTCTGAACGCGTGACCGCGTGGGTGGTATTGGAGGAGTCCCGGGATCTCATCCGGGCGGATGCGATCGTCTCGATCACCGCAGTCCCCGCCGAAGGAGAGATCGACCCGGCGGACTGGGCACGGACGCACCCATCGAAGCGGCTGCACCCGTCCAGGCCGGCGCGCGTCATGGTGGCGACCAGCGGAGGGTGCAGGGATCGGTGATCACCTGTCCGGGGCGGAACGTCCATCAGGTGATCTCTGAGCTGGTGGTCTTGCTCGATCGTCTGGTCGCCGAGCAAAGGCCGGGCCAGGTTCGGTTCTTGCGCGGGCGGTGGCACAACTGGATCACGCGGGACAAGAAGCCGTGGACGGTGCTGGAGGAGCTGCCCGAGCCTGACTGGGCCTACCGATGATGGACACCTCGCCTCGGCATGAGCGGCCCGTCCGCGCGGCCGCGGCGGCCGACGGCTGATCAAGGACCGGCCGGGATCGGTAGGCTCGTCCGGCCGGGCCACCCCGATCACGTGGCGAAGTGCCCGGCTCTCGTCGCAAACGAGCGCAACAGGAACGGAATCGTGCACCGGACCACACGTCGTCACGTGCCGGAGCGGGTCCTCACCCTGGTCCTCTCCCCGGCCACCCTGGTGGCGGGCCTGCCGCTGACGGTCGGCGCGGCCACCGCGGGCTGGGTGGGCGTCCTGCAGGTCGCCCTCGTCGGCACGCTTTGCGGCCTGATCCCCGCTGCCCTGATCTTCCTTGTGGTACGGCTGGCGCGCGCCGTCGGCGGCACCGCGCCCCAACCCGCCCTGCAAGAGTGGATCGCCTGGGCGATCGTCGGCCTCATCGTCATCGCACTGGGCCTGCTCCTCCTACTGGACGCACCCCACAATCTCGTGGTCACCGCCGGGGCCCTCATCGCCATCCTGGTGATCACCCAGTCGGTCCGCACCGGATGGAAGATCGGCTCGCACACCGCCCTGGCCGCCGGCTGCATGGTCGTGCTCGCGCGGCTCTGGCCGCACCTGCCGGTGTACCCCGTGGGCACCGCCCTCACGGCTCTGATCGGCTGGTCCCAGGTCCGGCTCGGCCGCCACACCCCCGCCCAGGTGACCGTGGGCGCCCTCGCCGGAGGCCTCGCCGCCTGGCTGACGATCTACTGGCTGGGCTGGGGCTAGCGCGGACGACGCCGCCACCGCATGGCGGCACCCGCCCGGCGGGCGACCCGGGGATCGTGCCCGAGGGCGGCACCGGGCGGCTCACGTAGGGCGGGCCCGCCGACGACCACGATCTTCCCTGCCGTCGGCGATGGCGGCCGCCGGACGCTAGCGGACGGGCAGGCCGGTGATCGCGCGGCCGATGATGAGGCGCTGGATCTCGGAGGTGCCCTCGAAGATGGTGAAGATCTTGGCGTCGCGGTGGAAGCGCTCGACCGGGTGGTCGCGGGTGTAGCCGGCGCCGCCGAGGATCTGGATGGCCTGTTCGGTGACCCAGACGGCGGTCTCGCCGGCGACGAGCTTGCTCATCGAGCCCTCGGCCTGGCTGAGGGGCCTGCCGTTGCGGGCCATCCACGCGGCCCGCCAGGTGAGCAGGCGGGCGATGTCGACCCGGGTGGCCATGTCGGCGAGGAGGAACGCGATCGCCTGGTTCTCGCCGATCTTGCGGCCGAACTGCTCGCGCTCGAGCGCGTAGTCGCGGGCGTACTCGTAGGCGGCCCGGGCCACGCCGACCGCCATCGCGGCGACCGTGGGCCGGGTGGCCTCGAAGGTGCGCATTGCCGCGTGGTCGCCGCTGCGCTTGCCCTCGCGGGCCCGGGCGAGCCGCTCGTCGAGCCGTTCCTTGCCGCCGAGCAGGCACTCGCCGGGGATGCGGACGTCGTCGAGGACGACCTCGGCGGTGTGCGAGGCGCGGATGCCGTGCTTGCGGAACTTCTGCCCCTGGGAGAGCCCGGGGGTGCCGGGCGGCACGATGAACGTGGCCTGGCCGCGGGTGCCGAGCTCGGGCTCGACCGAGGCGACGACCACGTGCACGTTCGCGATGCCGCCGTTGGTGGCCCAGGTCTTCACCCCGTTGAGCACCCAGTCGCCGGTGGCCTCGTCGTACACCGCCCGGGTGCGGATGCCGCTGAGGTCGCTGCCGGCCTCGGGCTCGGAGACGCAGAACGCGCCGAGCTTGACGTCGTCCACGGTGCCGAACATCTCCGGCAGCCACTGCGCCGCCTGCTCGGGGGTGCCGCTGCCGGATACGGCCGCGGCGGCGAGGCCGGTGCCGACGATCGACAGCCCAATGCCCGCGTCGCCCCAGAACAGCTCCTCGAAGGTGACCGGGATGCCGAGGCCGCTCTCCTCCATCCACTGCTCGATGAAGAAGTCGAGCGAGTACAGCCCGATCTTGGCCGCCTCCTGGATGATGGGCCAGGGGGTCTCCTCGCGTTCGTCCCACTCGGCCGCGGCCGGGCGGATCACCGACTCCGCAAACCCGTGCACCCAGTCGCGGACCTGTCGCACGTCCTCGCTCGGTTCCGGGCAGAACCCGATCGCGCTGTCACTCATCGCAATCCCCCCGCAGGTCCTGCGTCCCGCCGTGGGCGCGCCCGCCCCGCCGTACGGCCCGGCGGTGCGGGCCGGCGGGGCCGCGGCCGCGACGGCCGTGACCGGACTATCCCCCGAATCGGGGCGATTACTCGGCGTGTGCGCGGCCGGTCAGTCCTGCGCGTGCCGCTCGAGGAACGTGTAGACGTCGATCTCGTCGACGCCGGGGAACGAGCCGGGCGGCAGCGCGGCGAGCACGTGCGAGTTGGCGCGGGCCGACGGCCACACGTAGCCCTCCCAGCGCTGGGCGAGCTCCGGGGGCGGGCGGCGGCAGCAGTCGCCGGTGGGGCAGTTCGACTTGGTGCGCAGCGTGGTCTCCCGGCCGCGGAACCACCGCGACTCCTTGTACGGCACGCCGAGCGTGATCGCGAAGTCCCGCTCCCGCGACGGGTCCACGTGCGCCACGCAGAAGTACGTGCCGGTCGGCGTGTCGCAGTACTGGTAGTAGACCGAGAACCGGTCCGGCGATCGGAACACCTGCCGCCCCGCCCACTGCTGGCAGAGCCGCTGCCCCTCGATAGCGCCCTGCTCGTCGGCGGGGAACACGATGCCGTCGTTCTCGTACGCCTTGTAGATGATGCCCTCGGCGTCGTTGCGCACGAAGTGGCAGGTGAGGTCGAGGTGGTGGGTGGCGAGGTTGGTGAACCGGTGCGCCGCCATCTCGTAGGAGACGGCGAACACGTCCCGCAGGTCCTCCACCGACAGCGCCCGGTTCTGCTTCGCCTCCTTCAGGTACGGCACGGCGGCCTGCTCGGGCACGAGCACGGCGGCGGCGAAGTAGTTCGCCTCGGTGCGCTGGCGCAGGAAGTCGGCGAAGTCGCGCGGCTTGCGGTGGCCGAGCACGAGGTGGCCGAGGGTCTGCAGCAGGATCGTGCGCGGGCTGTGCATGCCGACCTGCTGGTGCTTGACGTAGATGCGCCGGTTGCGCAGGTCCATGATGGCGCGCACCGAGCGGGGCAGGTCCTGCACCGTGTGCACGGTGTACCCGAAGTGGCCGACCAGCGCCATCACCATGCTCTGGGAGAGCGCGCCGGAGCGGTAGCCGACCGCGGCGAGCGCCTCGGCCGCGGCCTTCTCGATCTCGGCGAAGTAGTTGCCCTGCTCGCGCATGCGGCGGCGCAGCTCGGCGTTGGCGACCCGGGCCTCCTCGGGGGTGGCGGTGCCCTTGGCGGCGCGCGCCTTCAGCTCCTCGTACAGGGCGAGGATGTGCTCGAGCACGTCGTTGGGCACCCGCGCGGAGACCTTCAGCTTCGGCAGGCCGAGGCTCTGGTAGATCGGGTTGCGCTGGGCCTCCTCCAGCGCGATCTCGAGCTGGGCCCGCCGGCTCGGCGGCTGCCGGCGCAGCAGCTCCTCCACGGGCACGTTCAGCGCCGCGGCGAGCGACTTGATCAATGACAGTTTCGGCTCGCGCTTGCCGTTCTCCAGCAGCGAGAGCTGGCTCGGCGCCCGGGAGACCCGCTCGCCGAGCTCGGACAGGGTCAGGCCGCGCTGCTTGCGCAGATGGCGCAGGCGCTGGCCGAACGCCAGAAGGTCCAGCTCCTGCGTCAAAGAGAGCGGTTCTTCGCCCACCAACGACCCCATGGGGGGATCTTAGGCAGAAAATCCGTCATTTTTCTAGTCGAGGGGCGTTCCGGGCGTGCCGCGCCCGCGGCCGACCGCACTCCGGCACCGGTCCCGCCTCCCGCCCGGCCCTGCCGCATCGCTCCCCCCGCCGGACCGCGCTCACCCCCGCCCCGCGGCGGGGTCACCGGTCGTCCGATGATCGACTGAGTGATCACGGTCACATGGAATTGGTCTAGTCCACAGCAGAAACTTCGCAGTTCTTCTCTATCGAAGACATTACGATCTTTCCGATTAAAGAAGAATATGCCTCCTTCTGGACTCCTTTCCTTGCTGAAGTGACTCGCCGGTACACACACTCGAAGCAGGCCCCAGGGGACGACCAGAGGGAGTTGACCGATGAATGATCGCCTCAAGGTGGCCGCAGACGAGCTGCGGCGAGAGTGGCAGACCAACCCGCGGTGGAAGGGCATCGAGCGGACCTACACGGCCGAGGATGTTGTCCGGCTGCGCGGTTCCATCCAGGAGGAGTTCACTCTCGCCCGGCTCGGCGCCAAGCGGCTGTGGCACCTGCTGAAGACCGAGGACTACGTCCACGCCCTCGGTGCGCTCACCGGCAACCAGGCCGTGCAGCAGGTGAAGGCCGGGCTGAAGGCCATCTACCTGTCCGGGTGGCAGGTCGCGGCGGACGCGAACCTCGCCGGCCACACCTACCCGGACCAGAGCCTGTACCCGGCCAACTCGGTGCCCGCCGTGGTGCGCCGGATCAACAACGCGCTGCTGCGCGCCGACCAGATCGCCTGGGCCGAGGCGGCCGACTCGCCGAACGGCGGTGAGCGGCAGACCTACTGGCTCGCGCCGATCGTGGCCGACGCCGAGGCCGGCTTCGGGGGTGTGCTCAACGCGTTCGAGCTGACGAAGGCGATGATCGCCGCCGGTGCGGCGGGCGTGCACTTCGAGGACCAGCTCGCGTCCGAGAAGAAGTGCGGTCACCTGGGCGGCAAGGTGCTGGTCCCGACCTCGCAGCACATCAAGACGCTCAACGCCGCCCGGCTCGCCGCCGACATCTGCGGCGTGCCCACCCTGATCATCGCGCGGACCGACGCCCAGGCCGCGACGCTGCTCACCAGCGACATCGACCCGCGGGACCAGAGGTTCCTCACCGGCGAGCGCAGCCCCGAGGGGTTCTACCGGGTGCGCAACGGCATCGAGGCGTGCATCGCCCGCGGCCTCGCCTACGCGCCCTACGCCGACCTGCTGTGGATGGAGACCTCCACGCCCGACCTCAGCGTGGCGAAGGAGTTCGCCGAGGCGATCAAGGCCGAGTACCCGGACAAGATGCTCGCCTACAACTGCTCGCCCTCGTTCAACTGGAAGCGGCACCTGGACGACTCGACGATCGCCAAGTTCCAGCGCGAGCTCGGCCACATGGGGTACAAGTTCCAGTTCATCACCCTGGCCGGCTTCCACTCCCTCAACTACTCGATGTTCGAGCTCGCCCACGGGTACGCGCACGAGGGCATGTCCGCCTACGTCGAGCTGCAGGAGCGCGAGTTCGCGGCCGAGCGGCACGGCTACACCGCCACGCGCCACCAGCGCGAGGTCGGCACCGGCTACTTCGACCTGGTGAGCACGGCGATCTCGCCGGACTCCTCGACCACGGCCCTGAAGGGCTCCACCGAGGAGGAGCAGTTCATCGCGGCGCACTGACGGTCCTCGGGCTCGCCACACCGCTTTGACCGACACACCGTTCTGAGCCGGCTCCCAGGCGACCGGCCCGGCCGGGGCTCCCCCGGCCGGGCCGGTTCGCGTCCGGGCCCCGGCGGCGTCCCCGGCGGGGGCGGGCGCGGGCTCAGCCGGAGCCGGACGGCGGCGGATCCGGCGCCGTGGCGCTCCCGGACGGCGAGGGCCCGGGCCCGGGCTCGGCGGTCTCCTGGCCCGGGCTCTGCGGCGGGCGGCCGCTCGGGCGGGGCGTGCCGGTCGGCGAGGCCGGGCCGCACGGGCCGCGGCGGAACCGGCACGGCCGCGGCCGCCCCTCGCCCCGAGGCGGCCGCGTCCCGATCGGCGGCCGGATGATCGGCGAGTCCGGCAGCGTCGGCAGCGGGCCGGTGCGCGGCGGCCGGGTGGGCGCGACGGGCACCTCCAGCACGGGCGGCCGGGCGGTGCGCCGCCGGCCGCGGCTCGTGTCCTCGCCGCCGGGCTTCCCGGTGCCGGCGACGCGGCTGGCCCCGCCGGTCTCCGGCCGGTTCGCGGCGGGCCGTCCCGGCCGGGTGCCGGACGGCACCGCCCGCGTGGGCACCGGCCGTCTGGTGCGCGCCCCGCCCACGGGCTCGGGCGCCGCGCTCCCCGGCACCACGTACGGCATGTGCTCGGGCCGCTCCGGCATGAGCTGGACGCGCAGGTCGTCGCGGACCATGACGAGCGTCAACACGGTGAGCGAGGCGGCGGTCACGGCGGCGAGCGCGCCGCCGGCGCGGCCGCGGCGCCACACCCCCACGCCCAGCCGCCGCGCCCGGCGGCCGCGGGCGTCGCCGCGCCGCCCCCCGCGGGTGGTCTCGCCGTCCGGCCCCGGACCGGCGCCGGGATGGGGCACCGGCCGCCACACCTCGCCCAGCGCCTCGGCGACGGCGGCGCGCAGCTCGGCGTCGCCGCCGAGGCCCGGCACGGCCCTGCCGCCCGCGGCGAGCAGCGCGCCGAGCAGCTCGCGCGCGGTGGGCCGCTCCTCGGGCCGTTTGCGCAGCGCCGCCGCGACCGGGCCGTGCAGCGGGTCGGGCACGGCGGCGAGCTCCGGCTCCTCGAGCATGATGCGGCGGGCGAGCACGTCGGCGTCGCCGGTGCCGAACGGGTGCCGCCCGGTGGCGGCGTAGGCGACGACGCAGCCCCAGGCGAACACGTCGGCGGCGGGCGTGGCCCGGCCTCCGGCGAGCCGCTCGGGCGCGACCCACCCGGGGCTGCCCATGATCCGGCCCGCCTGCGTGTACGCGGTGGCGACGTCGACGTCGGCCGCGATGCCGAAGTCGATCACGTACGGCCCGGCCGGGGACAGCAGCACGTTGGCGGGCTTGAGGTCGCGGTGCACCAGGCCCGCGTCGTGCACGGCGAGCAGCGCGGCGGCGACGCCGAGCGCCACGCCGTACGCGAGGCCGGGGTCGAGCGGGCCGTGCGCGGCCACCACCTGGGAGAGCGCGGGCCCGGGCACGTACTCGGTGACGAGGTACGGCCGGTCCCGGTCGGCGCCGGCCTCGATGACGGCGGCGGTCTGGAACGGCACGATCCGCCGGGTGAACTCGATCTCCTGGGCGAAGCGGGCCCGCAGCGTGGGGTCGAGGAGGTGGACGGCGTGCGGGGTCTTCACCGCGACGAGCCCGCCCTCCGGGTGCTCGGCGAGGTAGACCACGCCCATGCCGCCGCAGCCGAGGCGGCCGAGCAGCGGGTATCGGCCGATCACCAGGGGGTCCCCGGACGTGAGCGGGCCCACTCCCGGCGGCATGCCGCCGGGGCCAGTTCCGCCACGCGCCATCGGAAATATCGACCTCTCTCCAGACCGGGACCCCGCTCAGGACACTGTGGCCCGGCCCGATACCGGTGGTGGTCCACCGGTGACAATCGGCATCGATAGGTAAGGGGATTAAGACCTCTAGGTAAGGTCACGATGCAATGAATTGCAGTGCTTGATGGCGAAATGGCGCTAATGCCAGCGCTGGACGGAATATCCCCTAAGTGAAGATCGCCCGAGGAATGCGATCACCGGCGCGGGCCGGCCCGCCGGCGGGGACGGGACGCAGCGGGACGGGGCCCGGCGACGGGCGGGCCGGCGACCGTGCACGGCCGGACCCGGCGCCGGAGGCGACGATCCGGAGGCGACGGCAAGGGCAGGGGACGCCGGCCGGCGGCATCGCGCCGGACGGCGGAGGCCGGGCGCCGCGGCCGGGAGATCAGTGGCGCCCGAAGTACGACTCGGTCTCGTCGTAATCGTCGTCCTCATCCTCCGGGCCCGCCCACCGCGAGGGCATGAGCACCGGGACGAACAGCGCGATGCCCATCATCAGGTAGACGCCCGAGGCGAGCAGGCTCCGCATGCCGTGCCCGGCCCGGATCACGTCCTGCGGCAGGCTCGCGGCGACCGGGGCGAGGCTCATCGCCCGGTTGACGTCGAGGACGTACACGACGGTCCAGGCGAGCAGCACGATCGAGGGCACGAACACCGCCAGCGGCGAGACGCGCGTGGCGAGGACCAGCCCCACCAGCAGACCGGCGACCGCCATCACCCCCAGGCCGATGAGCGCCTGGGGCCGCTCGAGCAAGGCGGACTGCCCCACGGCCTGCTGCGCGATGCCCTGCCCGGCCCACCCCGTGCCGAGCAGCAGCGCCGCCGTGAGCAGGATGCCGCCCAGCAGGCCGAATACGTGCCGCATCTCCACCACCTCGCGAACGAGCACCCGGGGCGCGCCCGTAGGGTCGCGGCCACAGTAGCGACAAAAGCCGCAAACCGCTGGTGTTACCGAAAGCCTGGGCAATTCTGCCATCACACCGATCACGGCGGGAGAAGATCGAAAGGAAGATCCGTTTCCCGGACGGCTCGGAGACGCCTCCCGGTGATCGCGACTGCGGGCCGTACGGCGCGGCGCCGCATCGGCGAGCGGCGGAGGACGATCCGCGCACGAGATGGGGCGCGCAGGGCGGGACGCGCGCGGGGCGGAGGTTCGACAGGCTCTGGCGCTCACTGGAAGCCACGGCAAAAGGCAGAGACCGCAAGCAGAGGCCACAAAAGGCAGCGTTCCAGTGAAAACCGGTGCCGAGTGACGACGTGCGGAGAATGCGCGGCAGCGTGATCTTGACGGAGCGCGCGGACCCGATGCGTTCCCGCCCGTGACCTGTGGCCGAGGCGTGGCGGCGAAGCGGGCCCGGGTGTGGCGCAGCGGTGGAGCAGGCCGCCTGCCGGCGGCACGACCGGGTCGACGGGACGGCCTCGGCGCGGACCGGCCGCCCCGCCGGTCTCATCCTCCCACCCGGCGCCCGGCGGCTCCCAGCGCACCGCCCGGCCATGCCCAGGCGGTCTTGAAACGGTCCAAAACCGACCGGCTCTGCGGAGGGGCCCGGGTGCGCCGGGAAGCGCCGAGCTAGGCCGCGGAGCCTCGTTCCACGACCGCGAGGAAGTTCTGCGCGGCCGCGGGGAGCCGCCGCCGGGCGTGCACGATCGCGATCACCTTGCGGATCGGCGGATCCAGCGACCGGATGGCGAGCCCGGCCCGCTTCGCCTGTTCCGACAGGCCGCGGTGACCGAGGAGCGCGGCCTGCCCGGAGCGCACCGCCCCGACCCAGCCGACCCGCTCGTCGGGCTCGGGCGCGGGCGCGGGGACGACCCTGTGGTGGGCGAGAAGCTGGTCCAGCTCCCTGCGGCGGGGGGTTCCCGGAGGAGGCAGGATCAGCTTCATCCCGTTGAGCCGGGACAGCGGGACCGGATCTGGAAGGTTCCAATCCGCCGCCGCGATGAGCACCATCTCGTGACACTGCACGGGCCGGCCGACCAGGTCGGGGGGTACCGGCAGGTCGGTGAGCCCGAGCTCGGCGCGCTGCCTGCGGATCGCGTTGACCACGGCGTCCCGGCCCTCGCAGGGGACGGGGACCACGCGGACGGCCGGGTGCTCCTCGTTGTACCGCGGCACCAGCACCCTCGCCAGCCCGGGCTGGAGCGCGGGCGTGGTGGCGATGCGGAGCTCGGCACCGGCGCCGCCGGAGGCGCCGGAGGCCAGCTCCGCGATCTGCTGGACGGCTCCCAGCGCCTCGCGGGCGAGGCGCACCACCTTGCGCCCCTCCGGCGTCACGACGACGCCCCGCCCGGAACGGGCGAACAGCGTCAGGCCGAGCTCGCGTTCCAGGTCGCGGATCGCACGGGACAGCGCGGGCTGCGCGATATACAGCGACTTCGCCGCGTCGGTCATCGTGCGGTGCTCCGCAGTGGCGACCACATATCGGAGCTGCTGCAGATTCATGGAACGAAGCTAGGACAGATTCCCCCGTCGTTTCCGGAACATCGCGGAGATCACCTCGTTCGATTACTCCGCGTAATTAACTGATGCGACATGCGTGACAGGAGGGAAAACGGTACAGTTTTGCCCCAAATTCGGTAAAGATCCGCTGTAGGGATCTCAGAAGGGGGGAAACGACGTGGCGACGAATGGACCGCACCCGCCTCCGCGTGACGGTCATTCGCCGAATCCCGACTGGAACGTGCCGCAGCCGGGGGGGATTTCCGGCCAGGGTGCGTCCGACGGACGCACGCTCTCCTACACCTACGCCGCGCCGGGCGGCGACCCCGGGCTCGCGGCCGACCCGGCCGCCCCGCCGCCGGGCGGTGGACCCGCGCCCGGCACCCCGCCGCAGCCGGGCCCCGCGGGCGCCTACCCGCCGCCCCAGCCTCCGGGATTCGGCGGCCCGCCCACGCCGCCCCCCGCACCGCACGGCGCGCCCCCGAACGCCGCGCCGTACCCGCCGCCGGGACCGCGGCCGCCCTATCCGCCGCCGGGGCCGGGCGCACCGCCCCGCCCGCCCATGCCGCCCCAGCCGTACCCGCCGGCGGCCCACCCGCTCGGCGCTCCCGGGCACGCCCGGCGGCGCGGCGGCGCGGGGGCGAGTGCGGTGATCGGCGGCTTCCTCGGCGTGCTCGCCGGCATCTTTGTGCTGGTCGTCATCGGCGCGAGCCTGATCGGTGAGGAGGACGGCCCGGACACGGTGTCGGCGCTGCCCACGCCGACCTTCACGTTCACCCCGCCGACCCCCGCGCCGTACAGCCCGCCGAACATCGAGCTCCCCAACCGGGAGACCGCGGGGGCGCGGGAGGAGACCGAGCAGCTGCCCACGCAGGTGCAGCGCAGCCCCGCGGTCAACCGGTCGCTGCAGAACAACAGCCTCTACCGCGCGGGCCGGCTGCCCGCGGTGAACTGCCCGGCCGGGTCGGTGAACATCAACAGCCACGCCCAGGTCAAGAGCCTGTTCCTGCGCACCGCCCGGTGCATGAACCGCGCCTGGGCGACGGCGCTGAGCCGGGTCGGCATCCCCCACCGGCCGCCCGGGTACGCGATCGCCGCGATCCGCGGCCGCGGCGCCTGCGGCGACTACCCGCAGCGGGGCAGCATCGTGCCCTACTACTGCCCGCGCAACACCACGATCTACGCGTCCACCACGGCGATGACCCGCGGCCTCGGCAACATGCCGGGGTACAGCACGGTCACCTCCTGGCACGGCGCGCTCACCGCGATCATGGCCCACGAGTACGGCCACCACGTGCAGTACCTGACCGGGCTGACGGACGGCTGGTGGCAGCAGACGCTGCGGGCCTCCTCGCAGAGCACGAAGCTCGCGCTCAGCCGCCGGCTCGAGCTCCAGGCGACCTGCCTCGCCGGGATGTTCATGCGCTCGGCCGCGAGCACCTACCCGGTGACCGCGCAGGGCCGCAACGTCCTCTACTACTTCCACTCGCGGGTCGGCGACCAGCCGGGGTACCCGCGTGACCACGGCACCCCCGCCAACAACCTGCGGTGGTTCCGCATGGGGTTCGACTACAACCTCGCGCGGCAGTGCAACACCTGGCGGGCCTCGGCCGCGGCGGTCTCCTGACCTCCGCGCGCCCGTCCGTCACGCGGCCGGCCTGCGCCGACGCTTAACCCCGGGGTTACCGGATGATCGCAAGTTATTGGCCTTCCGTCGATGTTGTCCGGATTTGAGGGTTAGAATCCTCCCCATTCCGTGACCCCACGGAGACGGTTATCAGGGTTTGGCCAGGTCGGCCGCGTACATCCAGGGCAAGCCGGGCGCGCCCGGCCGGGCATGCGCGTGCCCGGCCGCCCGCGCCTGGCCGGTCCCGGTGCCCACCGCAGGCACCCACGGCCAGCGCGGCCGCGACACAGTTAGGGAGCGGTGTTGACCATACGCCTTGGGCGAGCACCGGCCGAGTCCGCCGACACCGGCGGAGAGGGACAAGGGAGCCCGGTCCGGCCGAAACCGGGCGGTCCACCTCGTTTCGCCAAGGCGCCGACCACCGCCTCCATCATCGGCTGGACGGCCCTGTCGGCGGTGCTGCCCGGGATCGCGCACCTGCGCGCGGGCCGGCGCCGCCTCGGCCTCACCATCCTGATCGTCTTCGGTTCGCTCCTCCTGCTGACGGTCATCGGCGCCGTCGTGGCGGTGGCCAAGGGCGGGCTGGCGGGGCTGGGCTCCTTCGCGGTGAAGGAGAGCACGCTCATCGGCCTCACCGTCATCGCGATCGTGCTCGCCGTCGCCTGGTTCCTGCTGCTGCTGCACTCGTACGTCTCGCTGCGGCCGCAGCGGCTGCCCCGGGACGGCCAGATCGTCTCGGGCGTCGCGGTCGGGCTGCTGTGCGTGGCGGTCATGGTGCCGTTCGGCTTCACCGCCTCCACCGTGCAGACCGCCCGGGACGTCGCCAACGACATCTTCCCCACCGAGCCCGACGCCTCCACCTCCCCGATCCAGGCGCACGACCCGTGGGCCGGGAAGCGCCGGGTGAACTTCCTGCTCATCGGCGCCGACGCGGCCCGCAACCGGGAGGGCATCCGGACCGACACGATGATGGTGGCGAGCGTCGACACCCGCACCGGCAACACGGTGCTGTTCAGCCTGCCGCGGAACCTGCAGTACGTGCGCTTCCCCAAGAGCAGCCCGCTCGCCGCGCGCTTCCCCAACGGCTTCCTCGGCGACTCCGGGCAGGGCCTGCTCAACGAGGTCTGGTACTACACCGAGCACCACCCCGAGGTGCAGCGCGGCGGCCGGTACCGCGGCTGGCACGCGCTGAAGGACGCGATCGGCCACACGCTCGGCCTGAAGATCGACTATTACGCGCTCGTCGACATGTACGGCTTCGCCGCGCTCATCGACGCGATCGGCGGGCTGCGCATCAACGTCGAGCGCGACATCAAATGGGGCGGCCTGTACGGCACGGCCGGCACGATCCGGGCCGGGTACCGCAGGCTCAGCGGCGAGGAGGTGCTCTGGTACGGCCGGTCCCGCGTGGGCAGCGACGACTTCAACCGGATGGCCCGCCAGCGCTGCGTGATCGCCGCGCTCGCGCAGCAGGCCACGCCGAGCGTGGTGCTGGCGAACTTCACCAGGATCGCCGGTGCGGCGAAGCGCATGTTCCGCACCGACATCCCGCGTGACCTGCTGGAGCACCTGGTCCCGCTCGCGGTCAAGGTGAAGAGCGCCAAGATCACCAGCCTGCAGTTCGTGCCGCCGGTCATCTACACCGGCAACCCGGACTGGGCGAAGATCCGCCGGCTCACCCGCCGGGCGATCGTCGAGTCGGCCCGGTCCGGCCGGGCCTCGCAGGCGGCCCAGGCCGCCACCCCGAGCCCGGGCGCCGCGCCCTCCGGCGGCTCCCCGGCGCCCCAGGCCGGCGCGGCCACCCCGTCGGCCGCCCCGGGCACGCAGGCGTCCACCGGCGGCTCGTCCGCGGCCGCGCAGCCGCGCACCGCGGAGCCGCGCCGGAGCCCGACCCCGAACGAGCAGGCGGCCCAGTCCATCAACGAGGCCTGCGGCCTGCGCTGAGCTCGCCATATGAGCCGGCCATATGAGCCGGTACGGCGAGGCGGCCGGCCCGCGTCCACGCGCGCGGGGCCCGGCCGCCTCGCCGTACCGGCCCGCCCTGGGCCCGGAAATTCCCCGCGGACCTTTGCCGGGCTTGGACCCGAAGGCGATGCCCGCCCGTTTTCTCCTACTGGACGGCCGACGAGCGCATGCAGGAATCTTGGTCCGTCCGTTCCCCTCGCCTCGTGGTGGTGTGCATGCGGGTCATGATCCAGTTGCGCCCCGAGCCCGACGTGGTGGCCGCCGTCGCCGACCCGGGCGTGCCGACGCCGGTCTCCGACGTCGCCGACGGCCTGCCGGGCGTGGTGCTCGACGAGTCGTTCCCGCCGATCGCCGTGCCGCGGCCGGTACCGCCCGCCGGGGGCGACCCGCTGTCGCTGCACCGGGTCGCGTTCTCGATGGCCCCGCAGGACGCCACCGTGCTCGTGCGGGGCGAGATCGGCGACGACGAGGTCACCACCCGCACCGCGCTGCTCCCGGTGGCCCACCGGCAGGTGGCGGGCGTGTTCGCCGACCCGGTGATCTCCCCCGGCCTGGTCTGCGGCCAGGACCCGCCGGTCGGCGACTGGCGGCGGGTGGCCGAGCTGCTCGGCACCGCGGGCCTGCTCGCCGAGGGATGCGACGGGTCCGGGGTGCCGGTGGCGATCCTCGACACCGGCGTCAACGTGGACCACCTGCGCCGGGTGCTCGGCCGTGAGGTGCGCCTCGACGCCGAGCGGAGCCTGGTGCCGGAGGGGGTGGACGAGCGGCCCGGCGAGGCCGCGGTGGACCACGGCACGATGTGCGCGTTCGACGCGCTGATCGCCGCGCCGAACGCGACCCTGCTCGACCTGCCGGTGCTGCTGTCGCGGCGGCCGGGCGGGTCGGCGATCGACGGCCTGCTGTCGGACGCGGTGGCCGCGTTCGCGCACCTGCGCGCCGTGCTCGAGGCGATGCCGGAGGAGTCGCGCGCCCTGGTGGTGAGCAACAGCTGGGGCTCGTTCTCCCCGCGCTGGGATTTCCCGGTCGGGCATCCGGGCAACTACTCGGACAACCCCGCGCACCCGTTCAACATCATCGTGGGCAGCCTCGAGCAGGCCGGCGCCGACGTGCTGTTCGCGGCGGGCAACTGCGGCCGGGAGTGCCCGGACGGCCGGTGCGCGTTCCCCGAGCGCCCCATCGCCGGCGCGAACTCGCACGGCCAGGTGATCAGCGTCGGCGGCGTCGACGTCGACGGCAAGCGGGTCGGCTACTCCTCCCAGGGGCCCGGCCGGCTCAGCGACCGCAAGCCCGACCTGTGCGCCTACACCCACTTCGCCGGCTCCCAGGCGTACGGCGAGCAGTCCCCCGACTTCGGCACCTCGGCGGCCTGCCCGGTCGCCGCGGGCGTCGTCGCCGCGATCCGCACCCGCTGGCCGCCCTCCCGGCTCTCCCCCGCCGAGCTGCGCACCCTGCTCCAGCGGACCGCCGACGACCGCAGCGACGTTGGCTTCGACTACGAGTACGGCTACGGGATCATCAACCCGCCGGCGGTGCTGGACGCGCTGCGCCGCCTGGAGACACGGCGGGCCTGAGCCGTGCCGATCCGCTGGGCGGCGGGACCGGGCCGGGGTACCGTGAGGGCGTGGCCCTCGTGACGGTCCGGCTCGCCCGCGGCGCGACCCTCGCGGCCGCCGCGCGCAAGCTCGGGCTGTCCGAGGACGACGTCGACGTCGGCTACGGGCTGGTGCCGCTCGACCCCGCGAACGGGCTGTACGGCCTGCGCATCCGCGACGAGGCGGCGCGCCGGGTGCGCCCCGAGGCCCTCACGGAGGAGGGCGAGGGCGTGCACGCCGATCCCCGCATCGAACCCTTCGGCCCGCCCCGCCCCGGCGCCTGACCGAGCCGGCCCCTCGATCCGCCCACCCGCTCCCCTCACGGCGCTCGTCCGGTGTGACGCGGGCGGCTCTCGACGTGTGGCGCCGAACCGCGAAGACGGCGTACGACGGTTCGTTATGATCTTCCGCATCCGTTGGGGTAAGGGGGGAATGCGTGCCACTTCGCGAGCGGATCCGCCGGATGGTGGAGGCGCGCTGGTTCCAGCGGGCGATCATCACGGTGATCGTGATCAACGCGATCACGCTCGGGCTGGAGACCTCGCCCGCGATGGTCGACCGGTGGGGCGACGTCCTGTACGTGGTCGACCACGCCGCCCTCTACGTCTTCGTGGCCGAGCTGCTCGCCAAGATCTTCGCCTACCGGCTGCGCTTCTTCACCGACGCGTGGAACCTGTTCGACCTCGCGATCGTGGTCATCTCGTTCATGCCGGCCACCGGTGTGACCGTGCTGCGGGCGCTGCGCATCCTGCGGGCGCTGCGGCTGATCTCGGTGGTGCCGAGCCTGCGGCGGGTGGTGGCCGCGCTGCTCGGCGCCATCCCGGGCATGGCCTCGATCGCGCTGCTGCTCGGCCTCGTGCTGTACGTCGCGGCCGTGATGGCGACCAAGCTGTACTCGCGCACCGCCCCGGACTTCTTCGGCGACCTGCCCACGTCGCTGTTCACGCTGTTCCAGATGATGACCGGCGACGCCTGGAGTGACATCGCCCGGGAGGTCATGGCCGAGCACCCCCTCGCCTGGATGTTCTTCATCGCGTTCGTGCTCGTCTGCACCTTCGTGGTGCTCAACCTGTTCATCGCGGTCGTGGTGAGCGCGATGGAGGAGGAGCACAAGAAGGAGCGCTCGGTGGAGGACGCGATCCTCGCCCAGCTCGCCGAGCTGCGGGCCGAGGTGCGCCGGCTGCGGGACGCCGCGGGCGCGGACGGGCGGCTCGCCGGCGCGCTGGCCACGGCCGGGTCCCTCCCGAACGGCGCATCCAATGGCGCGTCGAACGGCGCGGACGGCGGCGCCGCCAAGGCGAACGGCGCCCACCCGAACGGGGGCGGCGGCCGCCGCGGGAGCCGCAAGGACCGCCGCCGCGGCCGCTGATCGTACGGCGCCGCCCGATCGCGGGCGGGGCGCGAAGCGCGCGGCTCAGCCGGTGAACGGCAGGGCCATCTGGTCGAGCAGGTCGTCGAGCACCTCGCGCAGGGTGCGGCCCTCCGGGTCGTCGATCCACAGGTGGCCGGCGAGGCGCAGCGCGCTGATGAACGCCGCCGCCATCACCCGGGGCTGCACGCGGGCGGCCGGGCCACGGCCGGGCCGGCCGGCGATCGCGTCGGCGAGGTCCCGCTCCAGGTTCGACAGCATGGCGAGCTGCCGGGCGAGCAGCGCCGGGTGGCGCTTGGCGAGCCGCATGCGCAGCGTCGAGTCCCGGTCCGGCTCGCCCACCTCCGCCCACATCTCGTCGACCGCCGCCCGCAGGCACTCCCACGGCGGCAGCTCCGGCGGCTGGGCGCGGACGCGTTCGACCAGGTCGCGGAAGCGCTGCTCGTCGCCGTAGAGGACGGCGTCCTCCTTGCCGGCGAAGTAGTTGGAGAAGGTCCGGCGGGAGATGTTCGCCGCGTCGGCGATCGCCTCCACGGTGACCGCGTCGAAGCCGAGCTCGGCGATGAGCCGCAGCGCGGCCTCGTGCACGGCCCGCCGCGTCTCGGCCTTCTTGCGTTCCCGCAGACCCAGCGGTCGGTTCATGGTCGACCCAGCGTATCTGAGTAAAAGTTGCCCAGTGCGCAAGTTTTCCCAATGAGCATATATCCTGGAATGCGTACCACAAAAGGATCAAGGAGAGGTCACCACGTGAGCGAACCCACGGCCACGTCAGCGCCTCCGGAGCCGATGTCGCGCCGGGAGACGCTCGAAGCACTCAGCGGCCTGTTGCTCGTCCTGTTCGTCTCGATGCTCAGCGTGACGATCGTGTCGGTCGCGCTGCCGCAGATCGTCGGATCGCTCAACGGGACGCAGGCGCAGTACACCTGGGTGGTCACCGCCGCGCTGCTCGCCGGCACGGCCACCACGCCGATCTGGGGCAAGCTGGCCGACCTGTTCAGCAAGAAGCTGCTGATCCAGATCGCGATCGCGCTGTTCACGATCGGCACGCTGGCCTGTGGGCTCGCCCAGAACACCGGGCAGCTCATCGGCTTCCGCGTGATCCAGGGGCTCGGCATGGGCGCCCTGCAGGTGCTGGTCCAGGTGGTGATCGGCGCGATGATCAGCCCCAAGGAGCGCGGCCGGTACAACGGCTACCTCGGGGCGATCATGGCCGTCGCGACGGTCGGGGGTCCGCTGCTCGGGGGCGTGATCGCCGACTCCTCCATGGGCTGGCGCTGGTGCTTCTTCGTCTCGGTGCCGTTCTGCGTCATCGCCTTCCTGCTGCTCAGCAAGACGCTGCACCTCGCCGAGCGGCGGCGGCCCGACGTGCACATCGACTACCTCGGCGCCACCCTGATCGCGGCCGGTGTGAGCCTGCTGCTGATCTGGGTCACCTTCGTCGACGACAAGTTCGCCTGGATCTCCTGGCAGACCGGGGCGATGGTCGGCGGCAGCGTGCTGCTGCTCGCGCTCGCCCTCTTCGTGGAGTCGCGGGCGCCGGAGCCGGTGGTGCCGCTGCACATCGTCCGCCGCCGCGTGCCCGCGCTGTCCATCCTCGCCAGCCTCTCGGTCGGCATGGCGATGTTCGGCGGCGCGGTCTTCCTCGGCCAGTACTTCCAGATCGGCCGCGGCTACTCCCCCACCGAGGCGGGCCTGCTCACCATCCCGATGATGGCGGGCACCCTGTTCTCCGCGACGATCTCCGGCCGGATGATCTCCCGGAGCGGCGCGGTGAAGTCGTACATCATCACCGGCCTGGTCACGCTCTGCCTCGGCTTCGCCGGGCTGTCCACGATCGACCACGACACGCCGATGTGGCAGATCATGGTCGCCATGGCGTTCGTCGGCATCGGCGTCGGCCTGTCGATGCAGAACCTCATGCTCGTGCTGCAGAACACCGTGCCGCTGCACGAGCTCGGCGCGGCGAGCGGCGCGCTGACGTTCTTCCGCTCCCTCGGCGGCACGATCGGCGTCTCGGTGCTCGGCTCGATCCTCGCCCACCAGGTCGCCGACGACATCGCCGCGGGCCTCGCCAAACTGGGTGTCAAGGCCACCGGCTCGGCGAGCACCGGCGGCACCCTCAACCTGGACGTCCTGCCCGAGCCCATCCGGGTCGTCGTCCGCACCGCGTACGGCGACGCGACCGGCCACATCTTCCTCATCTCGGTCGGCATCGCCGCCGTCGGCCTGGTCGCCGCCCTGTTCCTCCCCCGGGTACGGCTCCGCGAGACCCTCGACCTCGTCCCGGAGGAGGGCGGTGGCCCGGCGTCCGCCGCCACCGCCCGCTCCGAGACCACGAAGTAGTGCCCCGGCCCGCCGCGCCGGACCGGCCTCAGCCGGCGAGGGCGCGGCGGGCGTACGCGCGCACGTCGGCGTCGGAGTCCGTGGTGGCGTCCCGCAGCGCGGCGGCCACCTCGGGCCGCGCCGCCCACGGGGTGAGCGCGAGCACGGCCGCCTTGCGCACGTCGAGGTTGGCGTCGGCGAGCGCGCCGAGCAGCGGCCCCACCGCCGCCTCCGGGTCGGCAGCCGCCAGGCAGCGCACCGCGCCGACCCGCACCTGCCAGGCCTCGTCCCGCAGCGCCGCCAGCGCCTCGGCCACCAGCGGCTGCCCGATCGTCCCGGCCGCCTCGAGCGCGGCCGCGCGGACGAGCGGGTCGGGGTCGGCGGCGAGCGTGCGCAGCACCGGGGCGGGCTTGCCGATCAGGCCGAGGCCACGCGCCACCTGCACCCGCACCTCGCGGGAGCCGTCGTGGGCCGCCGCGGCCACCAGGTCGGCCTCGTCGAGCGCGACCAGCCCGCGGATCGCCTCGATGCGCACCCGGTGGTCGTCGTCGCCCAGCCGCGCGGCGAACACCTCGCGGCCGCCGAGCCCGCGGGCCCGCAGCACCTGCAGGGCGGTGGCCCGCACCACCGCGTCCGGGCCCGCCGCCCGCTCGGCGAGCCGCCCGGCCAGAGCGGGGTCGGCGGGCAGCACCTCGACGAGCTCCTTCAGCCCGGCCGCCGCGGCCCGCCGTACCGTGCCGTGCTGGTCGCCGAGCGCGTCCACCAGCGCCTCGGCCGCGCCGTCGGGCACGGTCTCGGTGAGCACGGCGATCGCGGCCCGCCGTACCTTGTGGTCGGGGTCGGCGAGGTAGGGGCGGAGCCGGTCGAGGGTGGGCTGCTCCTCGGCGAGCCGGTTGAGCTCGAGGATGCGCGGCGACCGGCCGACCGCGGTCCGCTCGGTGCGGCGCGCCGTGACCCGGGTGGCGGCGGCGGGCGTGTGCACCGCGATCACCTCGACCTCGCCGGGCACCGGGTCGAACCCGGGCACCGGCACCAGGTACGGCTCGACCGGCCGCTTGACGAACTCGATCGCGCCGTCCGGGCGGCGCCGCACGTTGAGGTGGAACAGCCAGTTGGCGTCGTCCCGCTCGGGCAGGTCGGCCCGCTCGTGGTAGAGGCCCCACCGGCTCTCGGCCCGCACCAGCGAGGACCGGGCGGCGAGCTCGGCGCAGTCGCGGATGAAGTCCACCTCGGCGCAGCGCATCAGCTCGTGCGGGGTGCGCGCCCCCATCGCCGCGATCTCGCCGCGCATGCGCTCGAACGTCTCCAGCGCGATCTCCAGCTTGGCGGCGGTCTTCGGCGGGGCGACGTAGTCGTTGACGAACCGGCGCAGCTTGTACTCGACCTGCTGCTGCGGCGGCCCGTCCGGGTTGCGCAGCGGCCGGTAGATCAGCTCGTGCGCGGCGGCGATCTGGTCCTCGGGCAGCCCGTCGGCGGGCCCGGCGTGGTGGGCCGCGGCGTGCGCGCCGGCCAGGTCGCCGTACACGAACGCGCCGATCATGTAGTTGTGCGGCACGCAGGCGAGATCGCCCGCGGCGTACAGGCCGGGGACCGTGGTGGCGCCGTTCTCGTCCACCCACACGCCCGAGGCCGAGTGGCCGCCGCACAGCCCGATCTCGGAGATGTGCATCTCCACGTCGTGGGTGCGGTAGTCGTGGCCGCGCCCGGCGTGGAACGTGCCCCGGGTGGGCCGCTCGGTGGTGTGCAGGATGTTCTCCAGCGCCCGGATCGTCTCCTCGGGCAGGTGGGTGGTCTTGAGGTAGATCGGCCCGCGGGCGGAGGCGATCTCCCGGGCCACCTCGGCCATCATGTGGCCGGACCAGTAGTCGCAGTCGACGAACCGTTCGCCCCGGTTGTTCACCTGGTAGCCGCCGAACGGGTTGGCCACGTACGCGCAGGCCGGGCCGTTGTAGTCCTTGATCAGCGGGTTGATCTGGAAGCACTCGATGCCGGACAGCTCGGCCCCGGCGTGGAACGCCATCGCGTAGCCGTCCCCGGCGTTCGCCGGGTTCTCGTACGTGCCGTACAGGTAGCCGCTCGCGGGCAGGCCGAGCCGGCCGCACGCGCCGGTGGCGAGGATCACCGCCCCGGCGGCGACGGTGACGAACCGGCCGCTGCGGGTGTCGAGCCCGGCCGCGCCCACCGCCCGGCCGCCCGCGGTGAGCACGCGCACCGGCATCACCCGGTTCTCGATGCGCACCCTCTCGCGGATGTCGCGGCGGCGCAGCACCCGGTAGAGCACCTTCTTGACGTCCTTGCCCTCCGGCATCGGCAGCACGTAGGCGCCCGAGCGGTGCACCCGGCGCACCGCGTACTCGCCGTACTCGTCCTTCTCGAACTTGACCCCGTAGCTCTCCAGGCGGCGCACCATGTCGAAGCTCCGGGTCGCGGTCTGGTAGACGGTGCGCTGGTTGACGATGCCGTCGTTGGCGAGGGTGATGTCGGCCACGTAGTCCTCGGGCCTGGCCTTGCCCGGCACGACGACGTTGTTGACGCCGTCCATGCCCATGGCCAGGGCGCCGCTGTGCCGTACGTGGGCCTTCTCCAGCAGCAGCACCCGGGCGCCGTGCTCGGCGGCGGTGATCGCGGCCATGGTGCCCGCGGTGCCGCCGCCGATGACGAGCACGTCGCAGTCGAGGTGGGTGCGGTCGTCGATCCGCGGGATGTCCATCACAGCTCCTTCACGATGCGCTCGCGGGTGGCCTCGGCGAGGATGCGGACCCCGTCGGAGGTGATCACCGCGATCCGGTGGCCGAGCAGCAGCGCCTCGTCGACGTCGTGGGTGACGAACACGACGGTGGCGGAGGTGTCGCGCAGCACGTCGAGCAGCAGCCGCTGCATCTCGGCCCTGGTCTGCGCGTCGAGCGCGCCGAACGGCTCGTCCATGAGCACCGCGCGGGGCGCGGCGGCGAGGGCGCGGGCGAGCTGGACGCGCTGGCGCATGCCGCCGGACAGCTCGCGGGGCAGCCGATCCTCGGAGCCGGCGAGCCCGACCCGGGCGATCCACTCGCGGGCGGCGCGGCGGCGCTCGTCCCTCGGCACCTTGCGGATGGCGAGCGGCAGCTCCACGTTGCGCAGCACGGTGCGCCACGGCAGCAGCCCGTCCTCCTGGAAGATCATCGCCCGGTCCGGGGACGGGCCGGTGACCTCCGCGCCGTCGGCGAGGATGCGCCCCCGGTACGGCGGCAGCAGCCCGGCGAGCCCGCGCAGCAGGGTGGACTTGCCGGATCCGGAGGAGCCGACGACGGTGAGGATCTCGCCGGGCTCGATCTCCAGGTCGACGTCGCGGAGCACGCCGCCGCGGCCGTAGCCTAGGGTGGCCCGCTCCAGGGTGAGCCGCAGCCCGGCGGCGGCGGTGGTGGCCGTGGTCATGCCCGGCCCTCCTTCGCGGCGCGGGGCAGCCACCGGGTGGCGCGGCGGCCCACGAGCTCGATCAGCGCCGAGGTGAGCCAGCCGAGCGCGCCGATGGTGATCATGCCGACCACGGTGGCCGGGTAGTCGACGAGCGTGTACGCCTGCCAGGTGCGGTAGCCGACGCCGAAGTCGCCGGAGATCATCTCGGCGGAGATCACGCAGATCCAGGACACGCCCATGCCGATCGACAGGCCGCCGAACACGCCGGGCAGCACGCCCGGGAGCACCACGTTGACGAGCACGTGCCGGCGGGTGCCGCCGAGGGTGCGCACCGCATCCTCCCACAGCGTGGGCAGCGCCCGCACCGCGTGCCGGGTGCTCACCATGATCGGGAAGAACGCGGCGGTGCAGGTGATGAACACGATGCCCTGCTCGTCGGTGGGGAAGAGCAGGATCGCGATCGGCACCAGGGCGATCGCCGGGATCGGCCGCACCGCCTCGAGCAGCGGGGTGAGCACGTCGCCGGCCCGGCGGGACCGGCCGATCAGCACGCCGACCGTGACGCCCGCGACCGCGGCGATGCCGAACCCGGTGAGGATGCGGATCAGGCTCTGCAGCAGGTCGAGGTAGTAGACGCGGGTGCCGAGCTGCGCGGCGAACTCGGCGGCGATCTCGTCGAGCGAGGGCAGCCGGTCGAACCGCAGCCAGATCCGCGCGTCGGTGACGGTGAGCAGCTGCCACAGCCCGGCCGCGACGAGCGGCGAGGCGATCCGGATCGCCCAGCCGCGCCACCCGGCGCGGGGCCGGGGCGGCTCTGCCGGGGCGGGCACGTCGAGCGCGGCCCGCGGCCCGGCGGTGCGTACCGCGCTCATCGGCCCTCACCCTCCGCCGCGGCCTTGAGCGCCTCGCCGTACGAGATCGGCTTGGTCTTCGGGTGCTTGTCGCGGTAGGCGTCCGCGCCCTCCTGGGTGGTGAACGGCAGGAAGCGGTGGTGCTCGCCGCCGCCCGGGTCGTGCAGCCAGACCGCCTTGTCGGCGAACCAGTGGGTGCCGGTCACGGTGTCCGGGACGTACGCGGCGCGCACCGGGCCGTCGTGCGCGGCGAGCCGCCGCAGCAGGCAGGTCGGGGTGGCGGCGGGCACCGTGGTGGTGCCGGACACCCAGATCTCCGAGGCGGTGCGCGGGTCGGTCACGTCCACGCCGCACACCTCGTCCCGGCCGGTGATGCGGGCCGGGTTCTCGGTGGAGGCGACGTCGGCGTCGTAGCCCGCGCCGTACGCCTTGCGCAGGTAGGAGTCGTTGACGAACCTGCCGAGGTCCACGCCCTCGAAGCCGTCGCCGATGCGCTTGAGGTACGGGATGTCGTGCTCGAGCGCCTTGACCAGCGGCTGTTTGAGCGTGACGTCGAAGGTGGCGATGCCGTTGCGGCCGTTGTAGAGGTAGACGACCTCGGGCGGCAGGCCGGTCTCCTTCGCCACCGACTCGGCCGCCTCCACCGGGTGCTCGTGCAGGTACCTGGTGGCGTCGATCTGGGCGCGTAGGAACGCGTCGACCACCTCGGGGTGCTGCTCGGCGTACGCCTTGCGGACGACCACGCCGTGGAAGGTTGGCACCTGCAGGGCCGAGCCGTCGAACAGCAGGCGGGCCTTGTCCTGGTAGGCGAGCAGCCCCGGCCAGGCGACGAACTGCGCGTACCCCTGCACGCCGCCCGACTCGAGCTGGGAGGCGCCGACCGGCGGCTGGTGGTTGACCACCTCGACGTCGGCGTTGGGGTCGAGGCCGGACCGCTCGAGCGCCTGGACGAGGGTGCCGTGCCCGGCCGAGCCGACGCTCGCGGAGATCTTCTGTCCCTTCAGGTCGGCGAGGGTGCGCGCCTTCGAGCCGGGCGGTACGACGACCATGTTGAGGCCGCCGTGCAGGTTGTAGCCGGTGACCGAGACGAACTCGGTGCGGGCCGACTCGGCCGCGGCCTGGGTGCGCGAGGCGTTGATGAGCAGCGGGTAGTCGCCCATCGAGCCGATGTCGATCTTCCCGGCGACCATCTTCGCGGTGATCGGGGCGCCGGTGTCGTAGTCCTGCCACTCGACGACGTACCGGTCGCCGAGCCGCTTCTCCAGCAGGCCCAACGAGCGCAGCAGGGTGCCGGCGGTGACGGTGTTGATGGTCTTCGACTGGTAGCCGATGACCACCTTGACCTTGTCGCCGTCGCCCGCCGCGTCCTGCACCGAGCATCCGGCGGCCGCGGCGAGCAGGGCGGTGGCGAGCAGCGCGCGCAGCGTCGTCCTCATCGGGGGTGTCCTCATCGCAGCAGGTAGGGGATGTTGATGGTGATCGCGTCGACCGGGCAGCGCTCGGCGCAGGGCCCGCAGTACCAGCACTCGTCGACGTACATGTACGCCTTGCCGGTCTCCTCGTTGATCGCCAGGGAGTCGAGGGGGCAGACGTCGACGCACAGCGTGCAGCCCTCGATGCACAGGGCCTCGTCGATCGTCACCGGGACCTCGACCCGCTGGTTGACCAGGGGCATGCCTGCTACTCCTTCGTCGTGTCGCGGTGGGGTCCGCGTGGTCAGGCGGGGTGCTCGTCGCCGGAGCGGCGCAGGTGGCCGCGCATGGTGAGGCGGTCGCCGCGGAAGCGGACGAACTCCAGGTCGACCGGGCGGCCGTCGGACAGGTGGGTGAGGCGTTCCACCATGAGCAGCGCCGCGCCGCGGGGCACCTCGAGCACCGAGGCGGTGTGCGGGTCGGCGTTGACGGCCTCCAGGGTCAGCTCGGCCATGCCGAGCGGCCGCCCGGCGATGTGCTCGAGCAGCACGAAGATGTCGTTGTGTTCCAGGTCGGCGTCGAACAGCGGCTCGCCGACGTCGCGAACGAGGTAGGTGAGGTCGAGGGAGAGCGGCAGGCCGTTGAGGCGGCGCAGCCGTTCCAGGTAGACCACCTGCTCGCCGTCGGCGAGGCCGAGGCGCTGCCGTACCGCGGCGGGCGGCTCCATCAGGGTCATGGTGCGGACCTGGTTGGTCACCACGCCGTGCTCGTGCAGCGTCTCGGCGAGGCCGAGCAGCCGGTGCAGGCCGTGCGGGTACTTCTCGGCCGCGATCGTGGTGCCGATGCCCGGGCACCGGTCGACCAGGCCCTCGTCGCGCAGCAGGCCGAGCGCGGCCCGCACGGTGTTGCGGGACGCGCCGAACTCGCGGGCGAGCACCGCCTCGCGGGGCAGCCGCCCGTTGCGGAACCGTCCGCGCACGATCTCCCCGCGGAGCAGGTCGGCCACCTGCCGCGCCCGGTCGGCGCGGCGCCGCCGGGCCGCGGCGAGTCCGCTCATGTCCACCTCCCCTTCTCGGCGGAGTTAAGCCTATCTATCCGGTAGGGAAAAGGGGATAACGGGTGGATTGCGCCACCTGGCGCATGCGAAATCCCTGATGACGCCGCCTCACCAGGCACGATGCGCCACCGCCGCGGAGGCGCGAGAAGGCCCCGCGCGGCGTCGCGCGGGGCCTTCCCATGGGGCTGCGGCGGCTCAGCCGGCGGGCGTCTCCGGGCGGTCGATGACGCGCTCCCAGGCGCCGTCGGGGCGGCGGCGCGCCACCTGCACCCGGCCGCCGGTGCCGTCGGCGGGGCGGGTCGAGGTGAGGGCGAGGTCGCCGTACCGGATCGTCGGGAGCGGCTCCTCCACCGGGAACGGGAGCGGGGCGTGCTCGAGCATGCCGGCCAGCACCTCGCGGATCGCCTCGCGGCCGACGGTCACCGAGCCCGGCGGGTAGGCGAGCACGGCGTCCGGCGCGTACAGCTCGGCGAGGCCGTCGGCGTCCCGGGCGTTCGCCCGCTCCACGAACAGCCGGGCGATGTCCTCGGGGGTGGCGGCGGGCTCATATGTCCTGGTCATCGTGGGCTCCTGTCGTGCGGTTCCACTCCCCTCCAGGGTGCGGCGACCAGGATCTATAAGTCCAATAGAGGTTTCTTCTCTGATCTAGAATCGATGGTTATGGAGCTGCGGCAGCTCGAGTACTTCCTCGCGGTGGCCGAGGAGGCGAGCTTCACCCGGGCCGCCGAGCGGGTGCGCGTCGCCCAGCCCGGGGTGAGCGCGCAGATCCGCAGGCTGGAGCGGGAGCTCGGCGCGGAGCTGCTCGACCGGTCCGGCCGCACGGTACGGCTCACCGAGGCCGGCGAGGCCGTGCTGCCCTACGCG
>Ga0207870_100111_pt1 | contig 88468 bp, 89 predicted proteins | sample CeladaPassage60B_FD_187477 | JGI IMG/M metagenome (GOLD analysis project Ga0207870, IMG submission 187477) | Cellulose-adapted microbial communities from the Joint BioEnergy Institute, USA - Passage3 60B (SPAdes) (version 2) | ecosystem: Engineered > Bioreactor > Continuous culture > Unclassified... | reverse complement strand
GTTCGTTCGCCGTTTTTTCTCTGGGCAGCTTCCTCTCGATTGGAAATCCGGGATGGCCGCTGCTTTGTTTGAGTATGCCCAAATTTATGGAAGGCGTATGTCTAATTTTGGATAATCAACACTCGTGAAAAGAAATTATTTTTTTGTATTTTGCCGGTAATATATTGGAGGTTTTAACGTTTATATATTGGGGAGTGAAAATGTAACAACTATTTTTTTACAAAAAACCTTTAAATTTCAAATCAGCTTGTAATAAAATGAAAGTGTTCTTTGATAATTCTTTTGTTCTAGCCTTATCTGTTCATTGATTTAGTGAATGATTTCCACTTCACTTGACTTGAAGAGGGCGTTTCTTCGTTTCACGACGAAAGCCGCCTTTCGCCTCTCTGAGCCCTATTTTGGGTCGTCCCAACGGTGAGCATCCGGTGATTCGGAGTTCTTTCGCACCGCGGATATTTTACCTATGGGAGGCTTGGCTTTTTCCGTGAAAATGTGGGTGCGTTGAGCCGCCGTTTTCATGATCGGGTGAAGAACAAAGTTTGCTCATGGAGCTTTTCCATGAAATCCCATATATAAAAACATCATACACAGGGCCTTTATCATGTGGGGGGTTGACACTAAATTACATTCATCTTCTGTTGATTGGCCAAACTCTGCCTTTTATGAGCGTAAAGCAACAATCTTCTTTTAGAACGATGATACCAAGGGGGAAGAATCAACATTATGTGCGGCTTTATCGGTTGTGTTCACGATCATCCGCGAATAAGAAATAAAAAATGGAACGAAATGTTTCAACTAATGAACGGTCTTATTACCCATCGCGGTCCTGATGATGAAGGGTATTTTTTTGATGACTACGTGTCTTTCGGGTTTCGACGTTTAAGCATTATCGATTTAGAAGCAGGGCATCAGCCGCTCTCTTACGAAAACGAACGCTACTGGATCATCTTTAACGGGGAAATCTACAACTATATTGAATTGCGGGAAGAACTGTTGGCGAAGGGGCATCAATTCGCGACGCACTCTGATACTGAAGTGATTGTTGCTCTTTATAGCGTGGAAAAAGAAAAAGCAGTCGAAAGGCTGCGCGGGATGTTTGCGTTTGTCATTTGGGACAAGCAAGAGAAATCGGTGTTTGCGGCGCGGGACCCGTTTGGTATTAAGCCATTTTTTTATGCGGAACAAGAGGGTCGCACATTTTTTGCTTCAGAAAAGAAAAGCATTTTGTTTGCGTTGGGGCATGAATCATTGGAGCATGATTCTCTACAACATTATTTAACCTTCCAATACGTCCCTGAGCCATTGACGATGTCGTCTGGCATTTACAAGTTGGAACCAGGGCATTATATCAAGAAAAAAGTTGGGGAACCGCTCACCGTTCACCGTTATTGGAAAGCATCCTTCCAGCCTGTTCGCCAATCGGAAGAGGAGCTTGTGAAACAAATTCGCGAGGCGCTGTTTGATTCGGTGAACGTGCATATGCGCAGCGATGTGCCGGTTGGAGCGTTTTTGTCAGGCGGGATTGACTCATCGTTGATCGTGGCCATCGCCAAGCAATTCCATCCGCATCTTAAGACATTTTCTGTCGGGTTTGAGCGGGAAGGGTTCAGCGAAATTGATGTTGCCAAAGAAACGGCGGAGAAGCTCGGTGTGGACAATATCAGCTATGTCATCTCCCCGCAGGAGTATATGGACGAGCTTCCGAAAATCATGTGGCATATGGATGACCCATTAGCTGATCCGGCAGCTGTGCCGCTCTATTTTGTGGCCCGTGAGGCGAGAAAACATGTTACGGTCGTGCTTTCCGGTGAGGGGGCAGACGAGCTGTTTGGCGGTTACAATATTTATCGCGAACCGCAGTCACTGCGGCTGTTCGAGCGGATGCCAGACGTGGTGAAAGCTGTGTTGCGGATGATCGCGAAGCTTCTTCCGGATGGAATGAAAGGAAAAAGTTTCTTAGAACGCGGGACGACGCCGCTCGAGGAACGGTATGTTGGCAATGCGAAAATGTATAGCGAAAACGAAAAAGAGGCATTACTCAAAACATATCAAAAAGGGCGCGAGTATACAACGATTACGGCTCCCTTTTATGAAGAAACGTCTCATTACCCTCCGGTCAACCGGATGCAATACATTGACATTCATACATGGCTAAGAGGCGATATTTTATTAAAAGCGGATAAAATGACGATGGCTCATTCGCTCGAACTGCGGGTTCCATTTTTAGATCGAAAGGTGTTTGAAGTCGCATCCAAAATTGCTCCTGACATGAAAACAGCCAACGGTACGACAAAATACATTTTGCGCAAGGCCGCTGAAGGCATCGTGCCGGATCATGTGTTAAACCGGAAGAAACTAGGGTTCCCGGTGCCGATTCGCCATTGGCTGAGAAATGAAATGTATGACTGGGCAAGACGACTTATCTATGAAAGTGAAACTGACCATTTGTTCCATAAGGATGTGCTATACCGTTTGCTCGATGAGCACGCCCAGCAGAAAGCGGATCATAGTCGCAAGCTGTGGACCGTCTTGGCGTTTATGATCTGGCACCAAGTCTATGTAGAAAAGAAATACGATTTTGCTTTATCTGTACAAGACGAAAAGTGGTCAACATCTGTTTTGGAGGCATAGCAGCGAACTGAAAAGGGGTCTCGGGAGTGTAGCCGGGACTCCTTTTTTGATGATTGCAAACAGAAAAGGAGTTCAGCAGTGAAGGGGGGAGTCAGCTCCCGTTTGATGCGGAAAGCAGGATTCCACAACGTTTTCCCTCAAATGAGCAACGGTTGGAAACGTATGTGTTCACGGAACAAAAAACCCCCTTCTTGACCTGTTTCTCCGTAAGAAACAGGTCAAGAAAAGGGACCGCGAATGGGAAGTTCCACTGTAAAGGTCGCTCCTTCTCCCGGCTCGCTCTGAACGGAGATAGTTCCATGGTGCATATCCACAATTTGTTTCGCGATCGCCAAGCCGAGCCCGCTGCCGCCTGCGGCGCGATGGCGGGATTTATCGACTTTATAAAACCGCTCAAAAATGCGGGGTTGGTCATGCTTTGGAATTCCCGGCCCTGTATCAGAAATCGTGACGATGGCTTGTTCGCCACGGCGTTGAACCTGGACGGTGATTGTTCCTCCTTTCGGTGTAAATTTGATGGCATTATGGATCAAGTTCAGCCACACTTGACTGAGCAAATCTTCATCAGCTGTAATCGATACTTTTTCCATCACGGCACACATGTCCACGTCTTTTTCCGCCCACTGCGGCTCGCAGTGAAGAATGAGCGTTTGTAATTGCGTGTCCAAACGATAGGATGTCGGATGAAGCGGGTAGCGCTCAGAATCTAACATCGCCAACCGCAGCAAATTCTCGCTTAGCTTTGACAGTCTTACGCATTCAGTTTCAATAATATCAAGATAATGCATCCGCTGCTCTTGGCTTAAGTTCTCGTTTTTGAGTGCGCGGGCAAATCCACGAATCGATGTTAGCGGAGAGCCAATCTCATGAGAAACGTTGGAAATAAATTCTTGACGCATGTCTTCCATGGCCTGCAAATTTGCGGCCATGTCGTTAATGCGTGTCACGAGTTCGGCAAACGGATGATGCCGTCCGCCCCAGTCAACCTGAAGATTCACTCGAAAATCGCCTTTGGCGATTCGATTAATGGCGTCTATTAAGTGGTGCCAAAATACTCTTTCGCGCTTTCGCAAAAAAGGACCGATCGCGCTCATGGTCATCCCGAATAGCAAAAAGTCGAAGATCGATGAAATGATTTGCCGAACGAGCGGATGCGGCTGCCAAGCGAATCGGGTGTAGATCGCTTCTGTGATGAAATATGCCGCAGACCAAAAGAGGCAGATGATTGACATCACAGCGATCACGGTCAAGATGGATTTAAACACAAACCATAATCGTTTCATTGGCGTGCCTCCAGCCGATAGCCGAGTCCACGAATCGTGCGGATGAAAAAGGGAGCGTTCGGCTGAGCGAACCGTTCACGCAGCCGCTTGATATGAACATCAACGGTTCGCTCATCTCCTTCATAATCGTAACCCCAAATCTGTTCAATCAATTCGTCGCGCGTGAACGTTTTACCGGGATAGCTGGCCAGTTGAAAAAGCAGTTCGAATTCTTTTGGTGGCAAAGGGACTTCCACGTCTCCCAAACGGCATTCGTACGTCTTGCGGTTTAACGACAAATGGCCAATTTGCACGATTTGCGAGGTGGCGATACGATACCGTTTAAGCAATGCTTTGACACGGGCGACAAGTTCAAGGGGGTCAAACGGTTTGACGAGATAGTCGTCTGCCCCAAGAGAAAATCCTTTCACTTTTTCCCTCGTTTCCCCTTTAGCGGTCAACATCAGAATGGGAACATCGTCATAGTCGCGCAGTTCACGGCATAGTTCCCACCCATCCATTTCCGGCATCATAATATCCATAATGACCAAATCCACTTTCGTCGTTTCTAGCACGTCAAGTGCTTCTTTTCCATTAGCTGCTTCGTGGATTGTCAATCCTTCCAAACTTAAAAAATGGCTGACGAGTTCGCGGATATGTGCATCATCATCGACAACTAAAATTCGGGCCATTGTCATCTTCCCTCCACGCGTTCTCTTTTCCATTGTGCCGTTTTCGTTCGTCCCCGTCAATGTAGCGGGCGTATTGCTCGCCATTCATCGCTATTCGTCCGATGTTTTCGTTCGTTTCCGTTAATGTAGCAGCCCATCTGTTCCTTATTTTCATCCTGACGTCAGATCGTGAATGAATCTGTTTGTTGGTTTTGGCTGTTCGGGGGATAAGCGTCAGACATCCCCCATGATTATGCGCGGCGCATATAGACACGAACCGTGATCGGGGCAAAAATCGCGACAATCGCTCCTGCGCCGATTAAAGAAATAATAAAATCAGTGCCAATCGTGCCATGGTTCGTTAGTTCGCGAACGGCCGTGATCATATGGGAAAGGGGATTGGCTTTGGCAATCCATTGCAGCCAGTCAGGCATTGTCTTGACTGGCACGAACGCATTTGAAAGAAACATAAGCGGAAACAGCGCCAACATGGAAATTCCTTGTACGCTAGCTGCATTGCGGGCAATGACGCCGAAGAAGGCAAATATCCAGCTGACAGCCCACGTGCACCCGATGGAGAACACGATGGCAAGCGCCACACTGGCGACACCTCCTTCCGGACGATAGCCGATGAGAAATCCGATGGTAAACGTCAGCACAGCGGCAATGACATAGCGAACGACATCGGCTAATAACGCCCCTGCCAACGGCGCGATGCGGGCGATCGGCAATGATTTAAAGCGGTCGAACACACCTTTGTCCATATCATCCCGAAGTTGGACTCCTGAAGCGACAGAGGCGCCGATCAATGTTTGGATGAGAATGCCGGGAATAATCATTGGCAGGTAGTTGTCCACATTTCCGGCGATGGCTCCACCAAAGATATAAGTAAACATCAACGTGAAAATGATCGGCTGGAAAGTGACGTCAAATAGTTGTTCCGGCGTACGCCGTACCTTCAGCAAACCGCGATAGGCCATTGTGAACGAGTTTCGCACCGCTTGGGAAATGCTCGTGCGGCTGTTCAGTTGGCGAGTGTTCATTCTATCGAACCTCCCTTAGAACGCTGAATTCTTCTTCATCTTTTTTCGCTCCATGGCCGGTAATGGCTAAAAAGACTTCATCAAGGGTTGGTTTTTGGACGTTGACCTCGGCTAAGCGGATCCCCTCTTGCCGCAAAGCGACAAGCACGTCCGTCACTTGATCCGGATCGGCCATTGACGCCGTGATGTTCCCGGTTTCTGCAGATATGCTTGACCGGATACGGAGAACGTGTTCAATGATGCGTTTGGCCGCTTCGATCTTTTCCGGTTGTTGCAATTTGACTTGCAATGACGACTGGCCGACAGATGTTTTGAGTTCATCGGGGGTCCCTTCGGCGACAACACGGCCGTGATTAATCACGGCGATGCGGTCCGCCAATTCATCCGCTTCTTGCAAGTATTGGGTCGTCAACAGCACGGTTGATCCCATGCGGACTAAGCGGCGGATCGTTTCCCACATTTGATTACGTGTGATCGGATCGAGACCCGTGGTCGGCTCATCAAGAAAAATGAGCGGCGGCTGGGCGATCAGGCTGGCGGCGAGATCGAGGCGCCGACGCATGCCGCCCGAGAAATGTTTTAACGGGCGTTTGGCCGCTTCTGTCAAGCCGAATTCCTCCAATAATTCACTTGTTTTCCGTCGCGCCTCTGCTCGGCTCAGTCCGAGAAGTCTACAAAAGATCATCAAATTTTCTACAGCGCTGAGCGTTTCGTCAACGGACGCATATTGGCCGGTGACACCGATCAACTGTCGGACAATTTGAGGTTGCTTGACGACATCGTACCCAAAAATTTGGGCCGAACCGCCATCCGGGCGCAACAAGGTCGCCAACATTCGAATGGTTGTTGTCTTGCCGACGCCATTGGGTCCAAGCACTCCATAGATCGTGCCGGTACGTACACGCAACTCGAGGCCATCTACGGCCCGATGGTCGCCAAAAACTTTTACCAATCCGTGCGCTTCCACTGCCCACTCTTGATGCTCGGAAGCGGAGCGGTGTTTGTGTCCCATTTTTGTGTCCTCCTCTTTACAATGATTTGTACATGGCAAATCGTAGCACGCTATTATGAACAGAATGTGAACAAGGAACAATTTTTTGATTTACCCACTCTTGCAATTTTCCCGGTTTTGGTATATGCTTGTTCCAGTAACATGATAAATACTATATATCGTTGTGTTTGTTTGCTTTAACAACTACATATGGTGATTGCAAGCAATGGTGTCCATCAGGACTTAATAGGGAATCCGGTGCGAATCCGGAACTGCCCCCGCAACTGTATGTGCGGACGAAATGGGATGGCCACTGGCGGTGAAAGCTTGCACGGCACGCCGCTGGGAAGGACCCAAAGTAGGACGATGCACGAGTCAGGAGACCTGCCTTGCTTGGAAGTTTCATGTTCTTCGGGGTGTGAGAAGATGAAACGATAGGGAAATAGAAAAAGGAATCGTATGCCTTTTTCTGTCTGTCGTTTCATCCGCTCGTTCACCCGAGCGGATTTTTTTATTGAAGGAGAGGGAAAACGAATGACAGCGGTCACGAAATCCATTGTTGTTGATGATCAAGGAAAAGAGAAGTCGCTTTCGCGCAGAGAGTTTGCCGCGTTAATTGAGCAGGCGACGGCAGGCTTTGTCCGTTTGTCGCTTGAGGAATATGAAGAGCGTGTATGGCAGCTTCTCAGTCGAAAAGAGTTCGTCACCGTTGATCAACTGTATCAAACCGCTATTTTAGAAGGGTTGTCGTACATTAGTGAAGAGGAGCCGGAATGGACGTTTGTGTGCGCGCGGTTGTATTTGCGGATGATGTACCGCGAGGCGGCACGGCAGCGCGGGTACGATGCGCGCGAGCGGTATGGTGATTTTTATTCATTAATCGTTTCTTTGACAGAACAAGGGGTGTACAGCCCGCTATTGCTTGAGCGTTATACAAAAGAAGAGATCGAGACGGCTGGCTCATTTCTTGATCCAGACAAAGACTTGTTGTTTACGTATATCGGGTTGCGCACGCTCGCTGACCGTTATTTGGCCCGCGATTATGAGCGGCGGCTGTACGAACTGCCACAAGAACGGTTTCTCATCATTGCTATGACCTTGATGGTGAACGAACCGCCTAAGCGGCGCCTCGAGTTGGTGAAGGAAGCGTATTGGGCGTTAAGCAACCTATATATGACGGTGGCCACGCCGACACTTGCCAATGCCGGGAAGTCATACGGTCAGTTGTCAAGCTGCTTTGTCGACACGGTGGATGACAGCTTGCAGGCGATTTACGACAGCAACACTGACATTGCCAATTTATCGAAGTCAGGCGGCGGCATCGGTGTCTATCTTGGCAAAATCCGTTCGCGCGGCAGCGACATCAGAGGATTTAAAGGTGTTTCGTCAGGCGTCATTCCGTGGATGAAACAGCTGAACAATACGGCGGTGAGCGTTGATCAGTTAGGGCAACGCAAAGGGGCGATTTCCGTCTATTTAGATGTGTGGCATAAAGACATTTTTGCCTTTCTTGATGCACGGCTCAATAACGGCGACGAACGGCTGCGCACGCACGACTTGTTTACCGGTGTTTGCATTCCTGATTTGTTCATGGAACAAGTCGAACAGCGAGGCGACTGGTATTTGTTTGACCCACATGAGGTGCGGAAGGTGATGGGGTTTAGCCTCGAAGACTTTTATGATGAGGAAAAAGGGCGTGGCAGCTTTCGCGAGAAATATTGGCAATGCGTCAATGACTCGAGGCTGTCAAAAGAAAAAGTGCCAGCGATTGAAGTGATGAAAAGCATTATGCGCAGCCAGCTCGAGTCGGGGACGCCGTTTATGTTTTACCGCGATGAAGTCAACCGGCAAAATCCCAACCGCCATCTTGGCATGATCTACTGTAGCAATCTTTGTACGGAAATTGCGCAAAACCAAAGTCCGACAGTGACGAAGCAGCAATATGTGAAAGATGGAACGATCATCATCGAAAAAATACCGGGCGATTTTGTCGTCTGCAATTTATCGTCAATCAATTTGGCGCGCGCCGTCACCGATGGAGTGCTCGAACGTTTGATTCCGATTCAACTGCGGATGCTTGATAATGTCATTGATTTGAACAACATTCCTGTGCTGCAAGCAAGCTTGACGAACAAAAAATACCGTGCTGTCGGTCTCGGTACATTTGGCTGGCATCATCTGTTGGCGTTAAAAGGGATTCGCTGGGAGTCAGAGGAAGCCGTCCGCTACACTGATGAGCTGTATGAAACGATTGCTTATTTGGTGATACAAGCTAGCATGGAGCTGGCGAAAGAAAAAGGGAGCTACCCGGGGTTTTCAGGGTCAGATTGGCAAACGGGTGCTTATTTTGAGCGGCGTGGCTACAAAAACCACGGCGAACGGGATTGGGATCGGTTGAAGAGAGAGGTGGCACGCTACGGGATGCGCAACGGCTATCTCATGGCGGTCGCCCCAAACGCATCGACATCGATCATCGCTGGCAGCACGGCGAGCATTGACCCGATTTTTCGAAAAGTGTATGCCGAGGAAAAGAAAGATTATAAGATTCCTGTTACGGTGCCGGATTTAAACGAACAGACGACATGGTATTACAAATCAGCGTATTATATTGACCAGCGTTGGAGCATTAGACAAAACGCTGCCCGTCAGCGCCATATCGATCAAGCAATCTCGTTTAACTTCTACGTCATGAATACGATTAAGGCGAAAGAATTGTTGGAGTTGCATTTGACGGCGTGGAAGTCGGGGCTGAAAACGACGTATTATGTCCGCTCAACGTCAGGGACGATGGAAGAATGTGATGCTTGTGCGAGCTGACCGCGGACAACGCCATGCTATTTGTCGGATCGGGTTTCTTATGTTAGAAGAGATGTCCGGTGAGTGGGTTGCCTAGGAATACGATGACACGAGGGGGAATCGACGATGAACTTGACGAAACGACCGATTATGGATCCAGAAGCGCCAAACCGCTCAACAGGCATGATCAATGGACGCTGCTCGAATGTGTTGAACTGGGACGATATCGCCTACCCTTGGGCGTATGCGAAATATAAGCGGATGCTCGCCAACTTTTGGACGCCGTTTGAAATCAATATGGCGCAAGATGTGAAGCAGTTTCCGCAACTAACCGCACGCGAGCAGGATGCATTTTTAAAAATTATCGGGCTCTTGGCGCTCCTTGACAGCATCCAAACCGATTACGCAGGACGTGTTGCCGATTACATCACCGACCCGAGCATTAATGCGCTGATGATTATGCTCGCCCAGCAAGAGGTGATTCACAATCACTCGTATTCGTACGTGCTCTCAAGTCTTGTACCAAAAGCGAAGCAAGATGAAGTGTTTGATTTTTGGCGGAATGAACCGACGTTGCGCAAGCGAAACGACTTTGTGACGAACGGCTACAAGGCGTTTGCCGAAAAGCCGAACGTCGAGAACTTGCTTCGGTCGATCGTTTTTGACGTGATTTTGGAAGGGCTGTTTTTCTACTCAGGATTCGCTTTCTTTTACAATCTCGCCCGCCAGCAAAAAATGGTGGCGACAAGCACGATGATCAATTACATTAATCGTGACGAGCACATTCATGTTGACTTGTTTGCGAAAATTTTCAAGGAAGTGCTGAATGAATATCCAGAGTATCGGACGCCCGAGTTGGCTGATTTTGCCCGCAGTACGTTTATGAAAGCGGCCGAGCTGGAAATCGAATGGGCTGGGGAAATCATCGGAAATGACATTGATGGCATCGACTTGGCGGATTTGGAAGCGTATATTAAGTTTTACGCCAACGTCCGCGCCCATCAGCTTGGGTTCGACCGTCCGTTTGACGGCTACCGGACAAACCCGCTCCGCTGGATTAAGGCGTATGAAGAAGTCGACCTTGGCAAGTCCGACTTTTTTGAACAAAAACCGCGCCAATATACGAAAGTGCAAGTGGATAACGGATTTGATGAATTATAATGAGGAAAGCCACGTTTGACGATGGTCAGGCGTGGCTTTTTTGTCAGACAAGGCCGTTCGTCTCTCTTTTGATTGATCGTCTTTCGTGATATGATGGCGGCAAACAAGAGAACGGCGGCGCTCCGTCGTGGACGTGTCCTGCGGTTTTTCATAGATGGCAGGACATCGCTGAAAGGGGACGAGCTGCTCGGCAAGATGGTGTCATTTTTCATGCTGGACGGTTTTCACGGTGGGGAAGTTGAGTTCAATACGCAAACAAGTACATGTTTACTCGAGCCGGTCAAACCGATCATTCACTTCTGTATGAAACAGTAGCCTTTTGGCTCGAGACTGTCGGCGGTTTCTTGGATTCCGGCCCGCAGCTGATTGCGCAGATCGTCAGTTTGGCCACGGATATTGCCGAGAAAATAACTTCAGCGCCTACCATCTCTTTCACGACCGTATCGAACTCCATACTAGTTCCTCTTCTTCTGTTTTGATTATACAATGAGAATGGGAAAAAATGATATTGCTTTTGTCGAATGGAGGAGCTGCTTGGTGTATTCCTAATGCTTCCATGTGTCATAGTATCATGAGAAAAAAGCATATCCCTTGCTGTTGAAATAGGGGAGGGGAGATGGATGGAAGAAATGGAGAAAAAACAGGACATGGAGCGGCTGCGAGAAGAATTGAATCATTGGCTTGCGGAAGAGGAGAGCGATGATGACTGGAAATGGTTGGAACGGAGGGAAGACATTTGTCTTCGTTTCTCTCAACTCGAACCGAAAAATAGGAAATTCAAAATATGGTTTGCTCAAATTTTGCGCGATTATGGCCGTGACATAAAGTTAAAGAAAGAGAATTATCGCAAAGCGAGGAAATTGTTTGAAGAAGCTCTTCGTCTTGATCTGGAAGACGCGGTTTGCCGCTACCATTTGGGGCATCTCGAGTTGTATGACGGGCGGTGGCATAAGGAGATTCGTCAATTCCAACTCGTTTTGCAATCAACAAGCAAAAACCTAGAACCGTATCACTATATTCGTGCGCTCTGTTCTAGCGCTATCGCCTATAATCAGCTTGGCGATCCCGAAAAGGCGCTTCGCCTCCTTGATGAAGCGAAGGAAAGGGACAGCGAGCGTTTGTATCGTACGGAAATTGACAATGTTCGTTTGCAAGTGAATGTGGGGAAAAAACGGATGTGGAGGAAGAGGATGTTTCATTTCTATTAAACGAAATAAACGCTCCTATATTACATACGAAGAAGCTTGCAGACTGGCTGAGGAAGACGAAACATATGTCATTTTAGATATGCGGAGGGGTCAAGCGGTTTTCCATGGCCCGCATGACTCTGTTGGCTTGCCCGGTCGACTTGTCAAATTGCTTCGCTATTTGCTCGAGGATGCGCCGAAGGTTAAACGATACGATGCCATCCTTAGTAACGTTTGGGAAGATAAAGATACCGTGAAAAAAATGATCAATAAGTTGAGGAAAAAATTAGAACAATGTTTTTCCGAGCCAGCTGATCAGATTATTGTGAATGTAAGAGGGGAAGGATATGTGTGGAATTGTAAGATTCCGTACCGGATTATCGTTTGCCTGGATGAATATGAATATTTCACATGAAAAACAGCCTACGGGAATGGTCACCATGTTGGTGACCATTTTTTCGTATGATGACATTGTAATCCATAAAGTGAAGGAGAAGGAGGGAGTCGCAATGGCGACATTGACAGCACAATTGTTGATCGGAAAGGGTCATCCGTACCACGGCGGCATTAACCCGACTCATTATTTGTTTTTATCGGAGAACAGCGTACCGGCATGGATTTTAGTCCCGGAAAATCTTCTCTCGTCTAAACACCCGAAACCGTTTAAGAAAAAAGTATGGATTCCGACGCTCGAGCATATGCTTGAGGACGGACTGCTCATGGTGGCGTATTATGTCCTCAATGACCCTGTGATCCAAGAAAAGGCGAGACCGTTCATTGAAGGGAAAAAAGGGCAGACGTGTTCAATTGTACGAGGACATCGCTATGAGCAGTCTTCGTGAGCTGCATGCGCTCTGCCGGCAGATGGACACGGATTATAAAATCGCGTTCACCATTTTTGATGATTCCACGCTGAACGGTCATTTGGATGTATTGAAACAATACAAGATGGATGTAGAAATTTGCCTTTCTTGCTATCATCGCTATGGGAATGTGTGGGGCCAGCGAACGGTGGAAAGAGGAAGCTGGCCGATCCGTTGACGATGCAGTGTCCTAGGAGGAGCTTGATAGATTTTTCAACGGTTTGGCTGCTAGGGGTCGAGCGGTGAACGACAATCCAACAAACATGTATTTTAAGGATAACGGAGGAATAAAAATGGAAATGATCAATGTATTTGTATACGGAACACTTCGGCGAGGTGGGGGGAATCACCAGCTGATTGCTGAGTATGTGCAGTCTGTGCACGAGGCAACGGTAAAAGGGATGCTGTTTCATTTGCCATACGGCTATCCGGCAATGGTGGATGGAAGAGGGACAGTGCGCGGCGAAATATTGGAACTCAGCAATCCGGAAACAGCGCTAACCATACTCGATGAGCTTGAGGGGTATCACGGTCCGGGGCAGTCTAACGAGTATGAACGAATCACCGTTACAGCAGTGACCGCCGATGGCAACAAATATATTTGTTACACTTATGTTTATCCAGAGGAACAGAGAGAGTGGCTCGAGCAAAACGCTCAACCCATTTTCGGGGGTGATTGGATGGCGTTTCTTCATTCAAAAGATGAAGTGATGTATTTTGCGTATGGCTCTTGCATGAGTGAACGCGATTTTCGCCGCACTGTCCCGCATTTCGAAGTGATGGGGCGGGCCGTGCTTGATGACTATCGGTTGGCGTTTACGCGGTATTCGTCCGGTCGGCAAGGCGGGGTGGCTGATATCGTACCTTCTCCTGGCGACCGGGTTGAAGGGGTGCTGTACAAAATTTCGTCACGCTACGTCAAGGATATGGATTGGCGCGAAGGTGTTCCGGCTGGTGTGTACCGCCGGGAATACATCGATGTGCAGCATAACGGACAACTTGTTTCCGCCCTCACGTACGTTGTCGTTGAGAAACAGTTGGATGAAATTGCGCCGAGCGAATCGTACGCTTCGATTATTCTTGATGAAGGGACGTCTCTTTTAAGTCCGCAATACATCGAGCAAGTGCGGCGTCATATTGAAACCTTACAGAAAAAAGGGCGGTAAGCATAAAGTACAGCTCATTGGCGGCAGGGATGACGATCCAAGACCTGCTGTTTTTTGGGCTAGGAAGTGATGGTTTCTGCACATCGTTGGGCTCTTTACCGTAAATTCGGCATAGCTGTCATGTGACAGCAACTTCAGCGTTTAGATGGCTTCTCCCAACTGTATCATCACTTCTTAATATATGGGGGAATTCGTGGAAAACGCTTTGCCAGTCAACCTGTGCCTTGTTTCAAGCTTGATGGATCTCCGCGATATTGCGACGGGAATAGGAGGGAGATTTATACCATAGACAGCAGGTGAGGGTAGCTGATATGATGAGGAGGTGAAAGGATAGCAAGCTGGATGCGTAAATGCGCATCTGGCTTATTCTATTTTTTTGACGATTTGAGGGGGATGACATGCTCAAAGACATTGTTTTAGTGTTGGCGCTGCAGCTTGTTTATGTGCCGATTTTAACGCTGCGGACCATTTTTATGGTCAAAAATATGAGCCTATTGGCTGCGTTCATGGGATTTTTAGAAGCACTCATTTATGTGTTTGGACTATCGATCGTCTTTAGCGGAGAACAAAGCTATATCGTTATGATCGTCTATGCGGCTGGATTTGGCGCCGGGCTTTTTATTGGAGGATATATCGAGCAAAAGCTGGCGATTGGGTATACGACTGTGACGGTCAATTTGCAACAAAAAAACCAAGAGTTGATTCACTTGCTTCGGGAAAGTGGCTATGGCGTTACCGTTTATACGGGGGAAGGAAGGGACAGTCAGCGGTATCGGCTTGATATTTTGACGAAACGGAATCGGGAAGAGGAGTTATTGGAACTGATCGAACGGTATGAACCGAAGGCGTTTATCATTTCTTACGAGCCGCGGCGGTTTAAAGGCGGGTTTTTAGTCGCCTCGATGAAAAAGCGTGTGAAAAGGAAAAAGGAGTGTCACGAGTCATGACTGATACGCGAGCAGCCCACCTGGTTAACGGGTGGGCTGTTTCCGTTTAGGGCGTACACATTGTTCGTATCGATGTTTCGTACCTGTGAACGGGGAACGTCAACATAAGGAAAGAGGTCAAACGATATCCCCGAGCTGCTCTTTTCCAAGTTGGCGGCTGACGAGTTCATCAAGCTGGCGGATTTTTTTCAACGCCAAATCATCGCTGATCGTTCGGTAATGGTGGCGGCCGCCGGGTTCCTCGTCGGCTTCGTCAGCCCATTTGACGATGGCTTGGAGCGGATTTCGTTTCAGCTCGCCTTCCGGAAGGTATGAATCAGTATGCAGCAAAATCGCTAAGGCGATTTCTTTCGCATTTTGCGGATGTTCGCCAAGGTGGATAAGCAATTTATGAGCGCGCTCTGCTCCCTTAATGGCGTGGATGTCATTTTGCTTGTATTGTTCATAATCCCATTGACCGTTTTTGTACCATGTATAATGACCGATGTCATGAAGCAGCGCAGCTTTCGTCGCCAGATCGGGGTTGACTCCGTACCGGAGGGCTAGGTGATAGGCGTAGTATGCTGTGGCGATGGCGTGGGCGAGGCCAGATCGTTTTAAATATTTTTGCGCAATCGGATGGGTAAAGACGTCCGTTAAGGTGACCGTTCTCATGGGCATCCCCTCCGTGTTTTTCTTACCATCATATCATGGCAAGAAGAAGCCAGCAATGGGGGAAACCGGACGAGAGCGGTTGCATGGATGAAAAATAGGCCGGCCGTGTTGAACAATAGTGGTCGACCTATTTCATCCGTGCTTGGCAAGCCAGCCGTTTCGTTGGTTGATTCGTTTTTTCGCGCTCGCGCCGTGTTTTCGGGGCGAGAAAGTGAGCGCCGGCAAGGAGGGTGACAGCACAGCGGCCGCACGTTCTTTTTTGCATTTATGATCAAGTGGAATGCCTTGCCAAGGGGCGGCATCAAGAAGGGAAACGCCGGAGGCTGGTTGCACGACAAACCGTTTTCCTTTTTGTTCTACTTGAATAACAGAGGATGCAGCAAGCGGCACATTAGGTTTGGATGATGTAGCAGAAGCAGCTTGCATGGGTGGACGGGCGGTAGGCTTCAGCGAGCCGACAGCAAATGTTGGTTTCATTTTTTGGCTTGCAAAAGACGCAGAAAATCGCCGTTTTCCCGCGATAAGAACGCTTCGTTCGCCAACGCCTCTTCCAGTTTTGGAAGCAAAGCGGCCCAACGATCAAAGCGGTGTTCCTCTTCTTCGTAAATATGATGCCAATACAGCCGCTCATGATCATCAGTGGCTTGTTCAATCGTCGGTTCTAAAATGGCTTGAAATTGGCTGAGCGCTTCTTTGGAGCGGCTAAGAATAGCATGGACTTCCGCTAGTGTGTCGTGCAATGAACTCCCTCCCATATCATTGTCTTATATCATCTTTTTCACATGAAAAGCGGGATAAAACATCTAATCTATGTTGCTTTCTTGGTTGATATAGAAGGTCGGTGATTGATGGAGAAACGAGGCTTAAAGACAAAGCTTCCCCAATAGAGGAACTTTACAAATATCTCCTTTCATTTCCTATTGAAAACGGCTAGGCGGTAAGGAAACAATCAGTAAAAAATACAGCTTCTTAAGAAGAAATAGAGAATGTACTCAAGCCAAAATATATGGATAAGGAAAAGGGGATGAAAGGCAAAGTTGATGAATAATCAGAATGTTTATTATTTACTGTCTGTATAATATTTTTATATAATTTATTATGGATAGACTGTCTATCAACAGGGGGGAGAACTGATGGATAAAGGGGTATCTAAACGGGTTTTAGTCGCGAGTCTCGTCGGCAGTTCAATTGAATGGTTTGACTACTTTCTGTATGGAACGGTCGCAGCACTTGTGTTCAATCAATTGTTTTTTCCAAGTGAAGACCCAACTGTCGGCTTGCTCTTATCATATGCATCATTTGCCCTTTCATTTTTCATTCGCCCGTTAGGTGGCATTGTGTTTAGTCATATCGGCGATAAAATCGGGCGAAAGAAGACGCTTGTTTTGACGTTAAGCCTCATGGGGATCGCCACGGCCGGCATGGGGCTGTTGCCAACGTATGAAACGATCGGCATATGGGCGCCCGTGCTGCTTATTTTGCTTCGCCTCATCCAAGGGATTGGTCTCGGCGGTGAGTGGGGCGGGGCGCTGTTGCTCGCGGTCGAATACGCACCGAAAGAAAAGCGCGGCTTATTCGGCAGCATCCCGCAAATGGGCGTGACGATCGGCTTGCTTCTTGGCACCTTTGTAATGTCGCTCATGACGCTTATGCCGGACGAGACGTTTATGTCATGGGGGTGGCGCATTCCTTTTCTGTTAAGTGCGTTGCTTGTCGTTTTTGGATTGTGGGTGCGCCATGGCATTGATGAAACACCTTCGTTTAAGAAGGTGCAAGCAACCGGACGAGTGGCGAACGTGCCGCTTATTGAGACACTGCGAACTCAATGGAAGGAAGTATTGATCGCAGTCGGCGGCAAAGTGGTTGAAACAGCGCCGTTTTACATTTTTGGAACGTTTATCGTTTCATATGCAACAACGAACTTAGGTTTCTCGAAAACAGCAGCATTGAATGCAGTAACTGTGGCGACAGTCGTGACGACGATTCTGATTCCACTGATGGGTAAATGGTCGGACCGTTACGGCCGCAAGCCGCTTTATATAGCGGGGACGATCGGGATGATCGTTTATGCGTTCCCATATTTTTGGCTTTTGCAACAAAAATCAGTCGCCTTGTTGATGATAGCGACGATCATTGGTCTTGGCATCATTTGGGCACCGATTACGGCTGTGCTCGGCACGATGTTTTCGGAAATTTTCCCGTCCAATGTTCGATACACGGGCATTTCGCTCGGCTACCAAATCGGTGCTGCATTAGCGGGGGGAACGGCGCCTTTGATCGCTACAGCCTTGCTTGCGGCGTACGGGAACTCTTATGTTCCGGTCGCCTTGTACATTATATTCGTATCGCTTGTTTCGCTGATCGCAGTTTGGTCGGTGCGCGACCGCAAACATGAGGAACTTGATGAGGAAGACGGAATCGCGTAACGCGGTTCCGTTTCGTTCTAACGGAGGGAGAATCATGCTTATTTTGTCGGAGAAAGAAATTCAGCGTCTGTATACGATGGAGGATGCTATTTCCGATGTAAAGGAAATGTTGCATCAAAAACAGTCAGGGAATGTGAACACCCCTGAGCGCACAGTGCTTTCTTTTCCGCATGATGACGCTTCGATTTTGTATATGCCTTCTGCGGAGGAGAGAGCGGCGGCGGTGAAAGTGGTGAGCATTTTTCCGCACAATCCCGCTTTAGGAAAACCGACAACCCAAGGAGTTATGATATTCACAGATACGAAAACTGGGGAGCACCGGATGCTTTGCAGTGCCACTTATTTGACGCGGCTGAGAACAGGAGCGCTATCGGCGATCGCTGCCGACTATTTAGCCAAACGAGAGGCATCGCGATTAGCCGTGATCGGAACAGGGGCGATGGCGAGGGAACAAGTAGCCGGCATGCTTGCGGTCAGGGAGATCGAGCATATTTTCTTATACAACCGGACGAGAAGCAAAGCGGAACATTTTGCGTTGGACATGCAGCGAATGAACTCTTGCTGGAAAGGAAAAGTGCACATCGTCGATGACGCAAATGAGGCCATCCGCCAGGCGGACATTGTTGTATGCAGCACGCGCTCGGAGCAACCGGTATTCTCAAGTCGGGCGCTGCAGCCGGGCACGCACGTTAGCGCCATCGGTTCGTATTTGCCGCATATGCGTGAATTGGATGTGGAAACTATCGTTATGGCTGACCGTATTGTTGTTGATACGGTGGAGGGCGCCAAGCATGAGGCAGGAGAACTTATTCAGGCGGCCGAGAGCGGAAAATGGTCTTTTTCCCGAATTGATGCCGAAATCGGGGAACTCGTCACCGGGGAGAAAGCCGGGCGGCAACATGAACAGGAAATCACCTTGTTTAAATCGGTTGGAGCAGCTTTCTATGATTTGGCCGTGGCGATGGGCGTCTATCAAAAGGCGACGGAGCTCGGAGCAGGGCAAGAAATTGAGTTGTAAGGGATGCATATGTTGTTTTGGAGAGAGACAGGCGGTCGTTTTCCGGACGGCTGTCCGTCCATTTTTTGGGCCGTTTCCATCCGCGTCACCTTTGGGCCTAGTCCGGAATAAAACAGAATAAGGAACATTGCCCACTTGATATGAGGCGCGTTTCCGGCGATAATGGAAACAGTGCGTGATGAATGCGCTTGTCAGCATGGAATGAACGAAGAAGGTGACAGAAAGATGGAACGTGCGGAACACATTTATCAAAAACTTGTAGCTATTTGTGGAGAAGAGAATGTTTTGCGCGATGAGCCGATGAAACATCATACATTAGTGCGGATCGGCGGCAAGGCTGATTTTCTCGTTTGGCCGGAAACGTACGAACAAGTCGTTGACGTGCTGCGGCTGAAAGAGGAGTACGAGCTGCCGTTTACGCTTCTTGGCAACGGCTCCAATGTCATTATCCGCGATGGCGGGCTGCGCGGTATTGTTATGCAGCTGAAGCATCTCAATCGCATTTGGCGCGAAGGGAACAACATCATCGCTCAAAGCGGAGCAGATATTAAGGCAGTGTCTCGGTTTGCGCTGGAACAACATCTCACTGGTTTGGAGTTTGCCTGCGGCATCCCGGGATCGGTCGGCGGGGCGATTATGATGAATGCCGGGGCTTACGGTGGAGAAGTGAAAGATGTGCTCGACCATGTGAAAGTGGCGACGCTTACTGGCGAGTTGAAGACGTTGACAAATGAGGAGCTCGAACTCGGATATCGAACGAGCTTGATTAGCCGGACACACGATATTGTGCTTGAAGTCGTGTTTGCACTCCAGCCGGGTGATTATGGACAAATTAAAGCCAAAATGGATGATTTGACGTTTCAACGTGAATCAAAGCAGCCGCTTGAATACCCGTCAGTCGGCAGCGTATTCAAGCGCCCGCCGGGCTATTTTGCCGGCAAGCTTATTCAAGACAGCGGCCTGCAAGGGAAAGGGTTTGGCGGTGCGGAAGTGTCGACCAAGCACGCCGGGTTTATTATTAATAAAAACAATGCAACGGCTGCCGATTACATTGCGACGATTGAAATGGTGCGCAAAACAGTGAAAGAAAAATTCGGCGTTGAACTTGAATTGGAAGTGAAAATTCTCGGCGAAGAGTGACACCTATCCGAACCCGATTGGCGGGTTCGGATTTTTTTATCATGTCGAACTGAGAAGATTCTCTTTTTCATGCGCAGGCATAACTTGCATCATCGAATCGTGACGGGAGAGTGTTCAAAGTTATTGATGAACTGAAAAAATAGAGTAGTAGGAATAGTATTTGGAAAACGGGGGAAGGAAGATGAATCTGTATTTTATCGTTAACCCTGCAGCCAAAAACGGCCGCTCGGCAATAGTATGGGAACGGGTGCAGCATATGCTGGAACAGGAAGGCGTGTCATATGAAGTGCACTGGACGAAAAAGGCAGGAGACGGAAAACGAATTGCCCGTCTGATTGCTGAGCGAAATGCTGAACCGCTAGTGCTCATTGCTGTTGGTGGGGACGGAACTGTGTATGAAGTCGTCAACGGGGCGTCGTTGTTTCCGCATGTCGTCATCGGCTACATCCCGGCAGGGACAGGAAATGATTTTGCTCGTGGTTTCGGCATGCCACGCCGTCCGGAACAGGCGCTTCAACGGCTGTTGACTGGGAAGGTAGCTAGCGGTGATCTTGGCCGCTTTGTGAGCAGTGATGTACGGGATGGAGTGTTTGTCAATAGCATCGGCTGTGGTTTTGATGCTCACATTGCCCGCGAAGTCAACCGATCCAAATGGAAAGGGCGGCTGAACCGCCTCGGACTCGGTACACTCGTTTATGTGTTTTATTTAGTGAAAGAGCTATTCCGTTATCAACCGACCGATCTCGATATTTGTATTGACGGACAAACCTATTCGTTTCAACAAGCTTGGGTGGCGACCGTATCGAATCATCCATACTATGGTGGCGGGATGCGCATTGCACCGTCAGCCCGGGCCGATGACGGCCTCCTTCACGTGACCGTTGTCAGCCGTCTGACGCGTTGGAAAATTCTTTCAGTATTTCTAACCGTATTTTGGGGCGGGCATGTGCGAATGAAAGAAGTTTCCGTGTTTGCTGGGCGGAACGTGCGCATTCGCCCTGCTGCTCCTGTGCCGGTTCACGCTGATGGAGAGGAGGCAGGGAGAGGAGAGGTGTCAGCTTGGATTGAGTCTGGAGGCTTGAGAGTGATCGGTGCGGAAACTTTGTGAATGATTGGTACGTATGTAAAAAGAAGAAAGGAGGTGTGAGGAAGACGAGTGATGGAGAAGCGGATGGTCATGCTTGATGTCGTATTCTATGTGGTGTTTCCGATCGTTCTCTGGCATGCATTGCGCGGCCCGGTCGGGGAGTACGGGGCGATGTTGATTTGCACCGTGCCGGGAGCGATTTATACGGTTTACCGTTTTTGGTCCATTCGCCGAGTACAATGGTTTGGCACGTTTTTGCTTGTCAATCTCGCAGTTAGTACGCTATTGAACGTATTAGCCGGATCAGCGTTGCAGATGTTATGGAACGACGTATGGTACTCAATTGCTTTGTCCGTCTTTTTTCTAGCGACTGTCGTTGTCAAGCGCCCGTTGATGCTTTATTTTTCGCTTGATTTTGTGGAAATGCAGGGAGCGCCGCGTTCGGTAATGAAAAAGCAATTTTTTGAGCGCGATGTTTTCCCGCTTTTTCAATGGATCACCGTTGGCTTTGCCTTACGCGATGGACTGCTGGCGGCGATTAAGGCGCATTTGATCGTTCGTTATGGCGTCGAAGCGTTTGACCGTGCGATTGTGATTCGCGAAGTCATTGGTTGGGGGATCACGATTCTCTGTATGTTGGGGTTTGTCCGCATCTCGAAGATCCTCTCGAACCGTGACACTCCCCCTTATCCGGAATGAATGTAGATGAGAGAGCTAAAGCATTGGAGAGAAAAACAGAGGAGAAGGGGGCAGCGCTGTACATAGATATAGATAAAAAGCTGTGTTCGATGCGCTTGGGAAACAATCGTTGCTTTAACTTTGTTTTCTTGCTTTCGTAAGGGATGATTTTGTGCTGGTGTTCGTTTGCTCATTTCAGTGACGTCTTCCTGACAATGCTGGTACAGTGGCGGGCTTTTCTGTACCCGTTTCAGGAGCAGATCGCGCACCTCCATTTTTCGACTCTTCCGTTTCGCTAGTTGGCAGTATCACTTTATTGTCTGTTTCTTCTACTTCAGCTTGTTTTGTCAGCCGTTTTTCCATTTTGGCTTTCAGCTTTTGCTTCGCTTTGTCAATGGTGTACTTCTTTGGAGGGCAAGTTTAGCAAAAAAAGAAACCATGCGGCTCTGTTCGCCGTTTGGCAAGTAGCAACTTATTTGGTATAATGGGGGCAAGTTTATTGAAAATGGTGCGTAAGCCACGACTCCTGCCAATCGATTTGGTAGGAGTTTGTTTTTGCTATCAACGCCTAATGAGGCTAAGAAAGCGGGATGGAACGCCCGCTGCCTGTCGTCTTTGCAAGTGGAAAGGAGTATATCGGTGATGACGGAGCGGATTGATGAGGTTATGGAGATTTGCTTACTGGCGGGAAAATTGATGCTCGAAAGCGGTGGAGAGACGTATCGAGTTGAAGATACTATGACGCGTATTGCCGCTTCGTTTGGCATGTCACGCTCCCACGGCTATGTCACACCAACGGCCATCATTTTTTCCATTGAAGGGACGGACTCAACGAGACTGATCCGCATTTCCGATCGTTCGACTGATTTGGCGAAAGTGGCGGTCGTGAACGATATTTCTCGGCGCATCAGCCGCGGCGAATTGACGCTGGAAGAGGCGCGCAAGGAGCTCGAGGAAGTCAGACGCGCCCCAATGAGTTACCCTCTTTGGCAGCAAACCGCCGCTGCAGCGTTAGCGAGTGCCTGTTTTGCGTCATTGATTGGAGGAGGGATGGTTCACTTTTTTCCATCGCTTTTTTCCGGAGGGGTGGCGTTTTGGTGTTTTGAAATGGTGCATCGGTTCGTGAAAATCCGGTTTTTCGCGGAATTTTTTGCTGCTTTTGTTGCAGGAGGTCTCGTATTGTTAATGGTACAGGCCGGATTTGGAGGGGATATCGGGAAAATGATCATCGGCTCTGTGCTGCCACTTGTTCCAGGGTTGGCCATTACGAACGCGGTGCGTGACTTAATGGCCGGCCATCTCATCGCCGGGTTGTCTCGCGGGGCCGAAGCGTTTTTGACGGCGTTTGCGATTGGCACCGGCATCGCCTTTGTTTTATCCATTCGATGATGTGATGGGAGTATAGATCATGGTCGTTATGCAGCTGCTACTTAGCTTTTTTGCGTCGATGTTGTTTGGCATCATTTTTAATATTCCGCCGCAGCTATTGCTGCATAGCGGATTTGTTGGGATGAGCGGATGGACGGTCTATATGTTGACCGTACGTTCGGGCGTAGACAGTGTGATTGCAACGTTTATGGCTGCGTTTTTCGTTGCCTTTTTAAGCAATGCGTTTGCCCGGCGCTATCGAGCGCCGGCGACCATTTTTATCGTTCCCGGCATTCTTCCGCTCGTGCCAGGTGGAACGGCATTTGAGGCGATGCGCCATGTCGTCATCAACGACTATAATGCGGCGATTCCGTTGGCGGTGAAGGCATTCATGATTTCCGGTGCGATTGCGATGGGGCTCATTTTTTCCGAGGTCGTCAACCAATTGGTGAAGCGTCGCCATTAATTATTTTTCTGAATCACTTGCCTATCGTTATATTTGCTTGTTTGAATATTATAATCTAAGTATAATTATGCTTTCATGTGGATTGGAAAGAGCGGGGGAGAGGAATGAAAGAAATCATTGGGCAGATGAAAGCGGAGCTATGGAGTATTTTTGACTATCTTCATCGTCATCCGGAAATTAGTTGGGAAGAATGGGGAACAACGGAATTTGTTCGCCGGGAGTTGGAACGCGAAGGGTATCGGGTGTGGACGTTTGCCGATTGTCCGGGCGTGGTGGCAGAAATCGGCGATGGGCCGTTTATGGTTGGCGTGCGCAGTGATATGGATGCTCTTTGGCAAGAGGTAAACGGTGTTTGGCAGCCGAATCATGCGTGCGGACATGACGCCCATATGACGATCGTGTTGGGGGTGGCGAAGCTGCTTCGCCGCATCGGCTATGAGCCGCCGGGGACGCTTCGGTTTTTGTTCCAGCCAGCTGAAGAGAAAGGTACAGGGGCGTTGAAGCTGATTGAAAAGGGAGCGGTCGATGGAATGTCGTTTTTGTACGGCGTTCATTTGCGACCGGTTCAAGAAGTCAAGAGCGGGTATGCGACACCGGCAATCATTCACGGGGCAGCCCAATGCATCGAAGGGCGGATTCGCGGTATGGCGGCGCACGCGGCGCGGCCTCATTTAGGTGTGAATGTCATTGAAGTCGGCAGTGCCATCGTGCAGGAGCTCGGCAAAATCCATGTTGACCCACAAGTACCAGCAACGATCAAAATGACGAGGTTTCATGCGGGGGAAAAAGATGTGAACACGATTCCAGATTACGCTGAGTTCTCCTTGGACTTGCGAGCGCAGACGAACGAGGCGATGGAGCGGCTCGTCGAAAGGTTGCGCCGTGTGGTCAACGGAGTCGCTGCTATTTACGGGGCTGAGATTGAGCTTGATGAACGGACGCGAATCGTCGCCGCCAACCCTGACTTGGATGCCAAGAGGCTCATGGAAGAGGCGATCATCGCTGTTCTAGGGGAGGAGAAATGTATTCCGCCAGTCATCACATCCGGCGGGGAAGATTTCCATTTTTACGCATTTAAAAAACCGGAGCTGAAAACGACGATGCTCGGGTTAGGCTGCGACTTACGCCCGGGGCTTCACCACCCGCAGATGACATTCCAACGTGACGATTTACTTTCCGGCATTGAGATTTTGGCGCGGACGGTCATCAATACGTTTGCGCTACAAGGAGAGAAAGAACGTGTCTCTATCACTGCAAATCATTGAAACGATAGAGCAACTAAAAGAAATGGCTGAGCTGGAAGCGGACATTTGGGGGACGACGCCGATCCCGCTTCATCAAACGTTGACAGTGGCAAAAAACGGTGGCATTGTGATCGGGGCGTACGTGGACGGGAAGCTTGTCGGCTTTGTCTACAGTTTCCCGGGAATGCAAAACGGGGAAGTATATCTTTGTTCGCATATGATGGGAATTGCGGCCTCATTTCGCGACCAAGGCATCGGCTATCGTTTGAAAATGAAGCAGGCGGAAGAAGCGCGGCGGCTCGGCTATCGGAGCATCCGTTGGACGTACGATCCATTGCAAAGCCGCAACGGCTATTTAAACTTGGTGAAGCTTGGGGCCGTTGGCATCGAGTATGTGGAAAATTGTTACGGGGAGATGGACGATGCGCTGAATGGCCAGCTGCCGTCCGACCGTTTCATTGTCGAATGGCGGCTTGATGAACGTCCGAATAGAACGTGGAACCCGGCCAAGGGACTAGTGGTGCTTGAGGCAGAGGCAACGACTGACGGCCTGTGGCGGCCAGTGCTGAAGGACATTGATGAAACAGCAACGCCATTCTTGCTGACTGCTATTCCGCTTGATTTTTCGCAACTAAAGGAGCGGAGTCTTTCATTAGCGCTTGAGTGGCGCCTAGCGACACGCTCCTTGTTTGCCCGGTTGCTCGCTGAAGGCTGGGTTGCTATTCATGCCATGCGCGGCGAAGGGGAACCGGTTATGCACTACATATGGGGACGCCGGAATAAGTGGTTAGGGGAAAAGGGGGAAAGTAATGAGGCTTGAAATTGATTACATTATTTTACGTTACTTGCAAATGGAGCTGAAAGCACCGTTTACGACCAGTTTTGGTACGTTTCAAACAAAAGAATTTATTTTAGTGGAAGCAGTCGACAGCAACGGTGTCTCAGGATGGGGCGAATCGGTGGCATTTTCCGCTCCGTGGTATAGTGAGGAAACGGTAAAAACGAACTGGCATATGCTTGAGGATTTTCTTATCCCACTGGCATTTGCCGAGCCGATCGATCATCCGAGTGAACTATCAAAACGGTTTGGGGCGATCCGCCAAAACCATATGGCGAAAGCCGCGCTCGAAGGTGCGGTATGGGATTTGTACGCCAAGCGGCTTGGCGTTCCGCTTTATCAGGCATTGGGTGGAACGAAAAGGGAAATTGAAGTTGGTGTCAGCATCGGCATTCAGCCGACGATAGATGAGTTGCTTCGGGTTATTGAACGGTATGTAACCCAAGGATATCGGCGAATGAAGGTGAAAATCAAGCCGGGCTGGGACGTTGAGGTCATTCGTGAAGTGCGGCGTGTGTTTCCAGACGTGCCGCTCATGGCAGATGCCAATTCAGCGTACACACTTGCTGATGTGGAGCGGCTGAAAGCACTCGATGAATTCGGACTGATGATGATCGAACAACCGCTTGCGGCTGACGATCTCGTTGATCATGCCCAGCTGCAGCCGCTTCTGAAGACGCCGATTTGCCTTGATGAAAGTATCCGCTCATTCGACGATGCGCGCAAGGCGCTTCATCTTGGCAGTTGTCGCATCATCAATATGAAAATTGGACGCATCGGCGGACTGCAGGAGGCAAAACACATTCATGATCTTTGCCGTGAGCACGGCGTTCCGGTTTGGTGCGGTGGCATGTTGGAAGCGGGCGTTGGGCGCGCTCACAATATCGCCATTACGACTTTGGAAAACTTCACCCTTCCCGGCGACACAGCGGCATCTTCCCATTACTGGGAGCGGGATATTATTGTTCCGGAGGTCGAAGTGCATAACGGCTTGATTCGCGTACCGGACGCCCCGGGTATCGGTTATGAAGTCGACCGCCGCCAAGTCGAGCGGTACACGCAATTTGCCAAAGTATATCGCCGTTCGCTGCCGGCATAAAGAAGGAGGCTGACCCTAAAAACCGCTTCTCCTTAAACGGAAAGTATTGATACAAGAAGGATGTCTTGCCGCTTGCAGGACATCCTTGCTCGTTGTTCATTATGCTGAACGGATGCTTCGGACTAAGAGATGCGGCGAACCGTTTGCTGTTTCAGAAGATGTGTCCAAAAAAATAGGGAAACCAGCGGCCATGCCGGCTTCCCTGTTTTGTTACACGCGCCCGATTCCAGTATTTGCTTTGACGAGGATTTCGGTAAATTTTTTTTCGTCTGCTTTTTTCGCTGAAACGAGTGTGCCGATGATAGCGCCGATAAAACCGAGCGGAATGGAAATAATGCCCGGATTGGAAAGTTTAAAGAGCGGCTCGCCGACAAAAATGGCAGCTCCCGGTTCCGGTGACCAGACGTTCGGGCTGAAGAAGACAAGCAACAGGGCGCTAATCAAGCCAACGAGCATTCCGGTAATCGCTCCTGTCGTATTAAAGCGGCGCCAGAAGATCGTAAAGACGATCGTCGGCAAGTTGGCGCTTGCGGCGACGGCAAATGCGAGTGACACAAGGAAGGCGACGTTCATTTTTTGAGCAAAGAGCGCTAACAAAATCGACAATACTGAGACGCCGATCGATGCCCAGCGGGCGGCAAGCATTTGTTCTTTTTCCGTCGCTTGGCCGCGCCGGATGATGTGGCTGTAAAAGTCATGAGCGAATGCGGAAGCAGCTGACAAAACAAGACCGGCGACAACAGCCAAAATCGTCGCAAAAGCAACAGCGGCAACAAAAGCGAATAAGAAATCTCCGCCAAGCGCCTCAGCTAACAGCGGAGCCGCCATATTGCCGGCAGGGTCAGCGGCGATGATTTTGTCATGACCAACGAACGCGGCGGCGCCAAACCCTAAAAAGATAGTTAATACATAAAAAATACCGATGATCCATGTCGCATAAACGACTGATTTACGCGCAGTCGGCGCATCTTTGACAGTGAAGAAGCGGATCAAAATGTGCGGGAGCCCAGCTGTTCCTAAAACGAGTGCTAGGTTTAGCGAGATCGTGTCCAGTGGATTTTTAAACTTGTTGCCTGGGGTTAAAAATGCATCGCCAAGCGGTGTTGCTGTTTTTAACTGATGGAACATTTTAGCGATGCTGAAGTCGAATTTTCCAAAGACGATTAAGGAAATGATAAATGTACCGATCATCAACAGGACCGCTTTGATGATCTGCACCCAGCTTGTCGCTGTCATGCCGCCGAACACGACATACACGGTCATTAAAATACCGACGATCAAGACAGAATAAATGTAATCGATCCCGAGTAGGAGCTTAATAAGGCCGCCGGCCCCGACAAGCTGTGCGATCATATAAAAAGTTGAGATGGCGATCGTATTCAAAGCGGCGACACCGCGCACTTTTTTATCGTCAAAACGAGCGGCGATCATATCGGCCATCGTGTACTTGCCAAGGTTGCGAAGGGGTTCAGCGACGATATATAAGACGACAAGATAGGCGACAAGGAATCCGATGCTGTAAAAGAAGCCGTCAAACCCGGCTAGGGCGATCATGCCAGCAATGCCTAAAAAGGAAGCGGCAGACATATAGTCGCCAGCGATGGCGAGCCCATTTTGCCAGCCGGTCAAGCTGCTGTCAGCGGTGTAAAATTCGCTTGTCGTTTTCGTTCGTTTCGAAGCATAGTACGTAATGACAAGCGTCAAGGCGACGATGACAAGGAAGAGGAAAAAGGCTAATCCGTTCATTAGACGTTTCCTCCTTCCTTCGCTTCTTGCTTCATTTGTTCGACGATTTCGTCAAACTTGGCGGCCCGTTTCGAATAAAGGATGCATAAAGCCCAAGTCATCACAAATTGTGCGAAAGCAAACAGCCAAGCCCAACTAACCGGTCCAATTGCTGGCGCATTAAGCACGTTTGAGTATGACGTTAATATCGGAAGGGTGAAGTAAAAGGCGAAGAAAAAGATCGTCGCTGGAATAATGAAGGCTTTTTTCTCTTGAATGAGCCCACGAAACATAGCGGATTGGGCGAGCGCTTCATAATCGACACCTGGCCATTCGGCAAAGGATTGTTTTTTCACTGCCATATAAATCCCTCCTTATCTTAATTGAAGCGTTTTCAAAAAAGGGAACAACATAATACGGGATAGAAGCAGCGGATCCCCCTTTCTTGTCACAAATTTGTCACACAATTAATTATATATTTATCTGAAAAGTTTGTAAATTGATTTTTTGTTATTGCTGTAAATATTTTTTTGCTTTATCGCATAAAACGAAAAAAATATTTTGCTGTTTTTCTTATTTTCGCACTTTACAAAAAAACAAGGATCATGTAGAATGCTAACTGTGTTCATCGGTTAAATTCGACATTTTTCTACAAAAAGCGACAAGGAGAGACATTTGATGAATTTGTTTCGTAAAAAACCGATTCAGGCGCTTTTAAACGAATCGGGGGCGAAAGGAGCCTCGCTGCGGAAAGAATTAAGTGCATTCGACTTAACGATGCTTGGCATCGGTGCCATTATCGGAACAGGCATTTTCGTCCTGACCGGGGTGGCAGCGGCGGAGCATGCCGGTCCAGCGCTCGTTCTTTCGTTTGCTTTATCTGCGTTGGCGTGCGTCTTCGCAGCGCTTTGTTACGCAGAATTTGCTTCGACCGTACCGGTTTCGGGAAGTGCGTACACATATAGTTATGCTGCGTTCGGTGAACTGATCGCCTGGATTTTAGGCTGGGATTTGATTTTAGAGTACGGGGTTGCTTCATCGGCAGTCGCCGCCGGGTGGTCCGGCTATTTCCAAGGGTTGCTTGCCGGGTTTGGCATTGAGTTGCCGAAGGCACTCACGAGCGCATATGACCCGGAGAAAGGGACAATCATCGATTTGCCGGCCATTTTCATTGTTTTGTTCATTACGATTTTATTGAACATGGGCGCGAAAAAATCGGCCCGCTTCAATGCGATTATCGTTTTCGTAAAAGTGGCTGTCATCTTGCTTTTCTTGGCGGTCGGTGTTTGGTATGTTAAGCCAGAAAACTGGACGCCGTTTATGCCGTATGGGTTTGCAGGCGTTGCGACCGGAGCCGCGACGGTGTTTTTCGCTTATATCGGGTTTGATGCGGTGTCAACAGCGGCGGAAGAAGTGCGCAATCCACAGCGCAATATGCCAATTGGCATCATCGTCTCATTGCTTGTTTGCACGTTATTGTATATCGCCGTTTCGCTCGTGTTGACAGGCATCGTTCCATACGACCAATTGAACGTGAAAAACCCGGTGGCGTTCGCATTAAGCTACATCCAGCAAGACTGGGTCGCTGGCTTTATTTCGCTCGGAGCGATTGCTGGCATTACGACGGTGTTGCTCGTCATGCTTTACGGGCAGACGCGCCTCTTTTATGCGATCAGTCGCGACGGCTTATTGCCAAAAGTATTTGCCCGCATTAGCCCGACCCGCCAAATACCGTATGTTAACACATGGCTGACAGGTGCAGCTGTTTCGGTATTTGCCGGTGTCATCCCGTTGAACAAACTGGCGGAACTGACGAACATTGGAACGCTCTTTGCCTTTATTACCGTTTCAATTGGTGTTCTCGTTTTGCGCAAAACACAGCCAGACTTAAAGCGGGCGTTCCGTGTTCCGTTCGTGCCGTTCGTCCCGATTTTAGCGGTCTTGTTCTGCGGCTACTTAGTTCTTCAGCTCCCAGCAACGACATGGATCGGTTTTGTTTCCTGGTTGTTAATCGGCTTGGTGATTTACTTTGCTTACGGGCGTAAGCATAGCGTGCTCAATGAAACGGCTGAGAGCGAAGAAAAGGTTGGCTGATTGGCCAAATAAAAAAGCAAGGGCTTTTCTGAACAGATGTTCGGAAAAGCCCCTTTTTTGTTCGCTTAGAGGATGAATGGCAGCGAAATTGTGTGTTCCATAAATAGGAAGTCTAGGGGTGGAAAGGGGGAAACCAGCCGTTTGACAAGAGGGAGGCTCATAAACAAGGTTCACGATTCAATCCCGTTAGGCTCCCGCTTGGAATAATTTTTTTCTTGAATGACGGCCATATTTCCCTTACGATATACGAAATAGTGTATAAGGAAGCGTCAGTCCGTCTTGTATAAGCGGGGTGAAATCGATGTTTGGCACATTATTAAAAAAAAGAGAGAGAACGCTTGAACGGACGGTTGCGGAAATTCAACAAGGGAATGAAGCGCTGCGCAATGAACTCATCCAACAATATAAGCCGTTTATCGCTAAAACGGTCTCGGGCGTGTGCAAGCGATTCATTCATGAAGAAGATGACGAAGCGAGCATCGGATTGATCGCTTTTAATGAGGCGATTGAAAAATATGCGCCACATAAAGGAGGCTCCTTCCTCTCATTTGCCGAACTGCTCATTAAACGGCGCCTTATCGATTATATTCGGAAAGAGGCGAGAATACGAGATGCAGTATGGTATACGGAGGATAGAGAAGACGGTGAGCAAACGGCGCAAGCGTACTTGGACGCTAAGCTTTCTGTCGATGAATTTTACAAGCAAATCGAACAGGAGCAGCGTCGCGAAGAAATCATCCATTACCAGCAAGTGCTGAAACAATTCGGCATTCACTTTCACGATTTAGTTGAACATTCGCCAAAACATAAAGACGCCCGCCTAAATGCCATCCGTGTAGCCCAGCTGCTTGTGGAGAACGAGGACTTGCTCGGTCTGTTGTTTCAAAAAAAACAGCTACCGATCAAACAGCTGGAAACGATGGCGTCCGTCAGCCGCAAAACTATAGAGAGAAACAGAAAATACATTATTGCGGTCGCGGTCATTTTGGCGGGCGATTATATTTACTTGAAGGACTATATAAAAGGGGTGCTACCATCGTGAAGAAGGGGATTGTGCTGGAATTGGACGAAGAGTTTGTCACCGTGTTGACGCCGGAGGGGGAATTTCTTCGGTTAAAAAAGGAAGGAGATTGTGAAGTTGGAGAAGAGATTGAAGCGAGGGCGGTAAAAAAAACATTTCTATTTCACCGTCGTTCGTTTCAATATGCGGTGGTGAGCGCGTTAGCAGCTGCCGTCCTGCTTGTCATCACTTGGATTCAATGGCCTTCCGACGCGGTGTGCGCATATATGTCGATCGACATTAATCCGAGCATTGAAACTGGGGTCGACGATGAACTGCGCGTGTTGACACTAAAGGCGTATAATGAAGAAGGGAAACATGTAATCGCAGCGCTCACTTCATGGAAACATGAGCCGTTTTCTGCTGTGGCGAAACAAATCATTGAATTAAGCGAAAAAAAGGGATATTTAAAGGAAGGCGGAGAAGTGCTTATTGCAACAGTAGAGAAAGAGCATAACGATTCTTCGGCTCGGAAGTTGTCCGCTGAACTCGCTGAAATCCAGCGGTCGGTAGCGAACGAACGGATCGTTATCACAACGGTGAACAGCACGATGGAAGTGCGCAACCGAGCGGCAAAACAAGGAATGACAACCGGGAAACTATTGCAAATCCAGAAAAAAGCAAAACCGTCTTCGTCCACATCCGCCAAGCCGAATAAAGAGAAAGAGGAAGTCGGAAAGAAAGAATCCGCTACGTCGAACAAGGAGAAAGGGCAAGGTGGAAAGAAGGAATCTACTAAGTCGAACAAAGAAAAGCAACAGGACGGAAAGAAGGAATCCGCTAAGCCGAATAAAGAGAAAGGGCGAGTAGCAAAGAACGAATACGCCAAGTCGAGCAAAGAGAAAGAACAAGGCGGAAAGAAGGAAAAGGAAGCGTTGTCACTAAAAGGACAAAAACTAGAGCAACTGCCGCAAATGAAACAGAGGCATAGCGAACAGAAAGCAAATCAACAGAAAAAAGAAAAACAGCCGCCACACGAGTGGAAAAACTCCGGCTTAGAAAAACATAGTTCCCCTTCGGGCGAAGAAATTTCTCTGAAAGGGAAAAACAGTTCCCCTTCTGATAAAGAAATTTCTTTGAAAGGGAAAAACTATGAAAACGCCCGTCCGTCGCGGCCGGGCGATCATCATGCAAACAAAAAGGCGGTGAATAGCCAGCAGGATCGCAACGACAACAAAGATCGCCACAAGCTGGCGAACGTTCACCGCCAACCGAAAAGCATAGATTCCAAAATGAAAAAAGTCGAGTGATGACGCTCGGCTTTATTCTGTTTTTCGGCCTGCCAGCTGGCTTTGGGCTTGAGCAACAAGCCGTTTTGTAATTTCCCCGCCGACGGAACCGTTGGCGCGCGAAACAGTGCCAGCCCCGAGCTGTACGCCAAATTCTTGAGCGATTTCGTATTTAATTTGTTCCAATGCTTGTTCAATGCCTGGAACAAGCAGTTTGTTGCTTCCACGTGCCATCATTCTTGCCTCCTTTGTCATGTTTAAGTGTGGCATCATTAGTATGAGCAAACCGTTAGTGGGCTATAGGTGGCAATTAAAGGGAGGATTTGTTGTGAAAAAAAATATTGCAAACGTTTTCGGTTCGCGGTTATAATAAAATTAACAACAGGATCCGAAACGTTTTGGAGGAATAGCAGTGACAACGATTAAAGATATTGCCAAAGCGGCAGGAGTTTCGATTACTACCGTTTCACGTGCGTTAAACGGTTATTCCGATGTGAATGAAAACACGAGACAAAAGATCATTGATATCGCTAGGCAACTAAACTACATCCCGAATACGCTCGCACGCGGGCTTGTGATGAATAAATCGAAAACGATCGGATTGCTCGTTTCCGGACTGACAAAGGAAAGCGCCAAGGACAATTTTACGTTTGAGGTGCTAGCAGGTGTCAACGAATATGTCAGTGAAGTCGATTATGATATGGTGCTGTTCAGTACGACGTCGACGAAACAGCGGGAAAAAACGTACACCCAACTTTGCCGGGAGCGCCGTGTCGACGGAGCGATTTTGCAGGGGATTCGCACCGATGACCCATACTTGCACGAGGTCGTGGAGAGCGATATTCCGTGCGTTTTAATCGATATTCCAATCGAGTCGCGGACGGTTGGTTATGTCACAACAGATAATGTACTTGGGGCGAAAAAGGCGGTGCGCCATTTAATTGAACTCGGCCATAAACGAATTGCTATGATTAACGGCTATGAATACGCTTTTGTGAGCGAACAGCGATTGAAAGGATTCAAGGAGGCCCTGCTTGAAGCTGGGTTGCCGGTGCGGGAATACTGGATTGCCAATGGGGCGTTTCGTGAAGAAATTGCTGAGCAGGAAGCGTTGAGGCTGCTTCAACACTACCCAGAAATAACGGCGTTCTTTTGCGCCAGCGATTTAATGGCGCTAGGCGTGATTAAAGCAGTAAAACGGCTTGGAAAGCGAGTGCCGGATGATGTTGCGGTCATCGGTTATGACGACATTATTTTAGCCTCATATTCCTCGCCTTCGCTGTCAACCATCGCACAGGATAAGTTCGCTATGGGGTATGAAGCTGCCAAGTTGCTCATCGCTATGCTGGAAGGAAAGGCGGATTCGCATATCAAAATTTTACAAACGGAGCTAAAAGCTCGGGAATCGACAGTCAAGGGAATCAAGTAGTCGCCGTGTTATTGGTGACGGAAGGAGGGAAAAGATTTTTTTTGCGAAAAACCGAAAACGTTTCGGATAAAAAAGGGAATAGATCCATTAATTAAAACGCTTTCTCAACCATTTCCTTTTTATTTATTCCCGAAACGTTTTCGGGATGATAGAAAGTAGAAAACATCAACGGGAGGAAGCAAGATGGATTACCGTGTGATTAAGGAAAATGATTTATTTTTATTAACAGACCGTGAGGGGAATATTCCGGAGCACCATCCGTACGGACTAGGTTTATACACGAAAGACACTCGTTTTTTAAGCAAATGGGATTTACGCATTAACGGGAAAAAGCCGGTTTTGCTGTCGTCCGACGCTGCGGAAAATTATGTTGCCACGATTTTATTGACGAACCCGCATATAGAGGAAAACGGGGAATTGGTATTATGGCGGGAATCAGTTGAAATTGAGCGAAAGCGCTTCATATATGGTGACGTTCTCTATGAAACGATGAAACTAAGAAGCTATCATCCAAAGCCGGTACAGTTTGAAATCAGTGTACATATGGATGCTGATTTTGCTGACATGTTTATCGTCCGCGGGTTTCAGAGCGGGGAAGTTGGAAAGCGGACGGGGCAGACGATCGGCGATCGCACGTTAACGTTTGGCTATGTAGGAGCTGACGGGATTAAGCGGTCGACACAAGTCGCCTGGGATCGGCCAGAAAAGGCAGTGTTTGAGCACGGGGAAATTTTGTTTCATTTTCATCTCCAGCATGGAGAAGAGCAAACGGTCACCTTTACCATTACGCCACATATCGGCGGGGAGGAAAGGAAACAACCTGTTCCATTGGAGGAGGCATTTTGCCGCCTAAAAGAATCATACTGCCGCTGGGAGGAAAAAACAGCGAAAATCACAACGGATGATCACCGACTTGACCGCTTGGTACGCCGTGGAATCGCCGATTTGCGAGTGCTGTTGACCGATTTAGGATACGGACAGTTTCCTGTGGCTGGGTTGCCGTGGTTTGGTGTCCCGTTTGGCCGTGATAGCCTGATCGCAGCACTGCAGCTTTTGCCGTTCAACCATGAGGTCGCCAAGGGAACGTTGCTGACGATGGCCCGATATCAAGGGAAAAAGAATGACCCATGGCGGGACGAGCAGCCGGGAAAAATCATGCATGAAATTCGGTTTGGCGAGCTGGCTAATACGAATCAAATTCCGTTTACCCCTTACTATGGAACGATTGATGCTACACCACTGTTTTTAGTGTTGCTGGCCGAGTATGTAAAATGGACGGGAGATTTTGCTCTTGTCGGTCAACTGCGTGAACATATTGAGGCAGCGCTCGCTTGGATTGATCAGTATGGTGACCGCGACGGGGATTTGTTTGTTGAGTATCATCAGCAATCGAGCAAAGGGATTGCTAACCAAGGGTGGAAAGATTCGGGGGACTCGATTGTCCACCGAAACGGTGAATACGCTCGCTCACCGATTGCCCTTGTTGAAGTGCAAGGGTATGTATACCAAGCAAAAACAGCGCTTGCTGATATTTTTGAGCATCTCGGCGAACTCGAGCGGGCTAAAGAGTTGCGTCATCAGGCGAAAGCATTGAAAGAGCGGTTTGACGAGCAGTTTTGGATGGAAGATGTGCAATTTTACGCCATTGCTTTAGACGAAAAGAAAGAACAAGTTGGTACGGTGACGTCAAACCCTGGACACGTGCTGTTGTCGGGAATGCTGAATGAAGAGCGGGCCGAGGCGGTTGTCCGGATGCTTTTATCTAAGAAGATGTTTTCTGGCTATGGAATTCGGACGATGGGAGAAGGCGAAGCCGGATACAATCCGATTAGTTATCATAACGGAAGCGTATGGCCGCATGACAACAGCTTGATTTTGCTTGGACTCAGTAAGCTAGGCAAGCGGCATGAGGCGAAGACCGTAATTCAAGGGTTGACGGAGGCGGCGAACTACTTTGAATATGATCGGCTTCCAGAGCTGTTTTGTGGATATGGAAGCTCGGCTGGGAAGCCGGTTCGCTATCCGGTCGCCTGCTCGCCGCAGGCATGGGCGGCCGGAACACCGTTAGTGTTTATTCAGGCTTTACTAGGATTGTTCCCAAATGCGCTCGAAAAGAAAATTTATTTGTCGCCGATGCTGCTTGATACGATGAACATGTTGCGGGTGGAAAACATCTCGATCGGCGGCGGACGGTTGTCATTGACCGTTATGCGTGAGAAGGAAACGTTCAACGTCCAAATCGATGAAAATACGACAGGCTGGGATATTGTTATTCGTTAACAACAGGGAAAGAAGCTTCTTTCCCTGTGAATATAAACCATTTTTTAGGGGGTTGTTTACATGGGGAAAACAAAGTGGATGGCAACGCTAGGCATTGCGACGCTACTGTTTGGCAGTCTTTTGGCCGGATGCGGAGGCGAAAAAAGTGAGCAGGCAAACGGGGGGAACAAGCAAGGAGAAAAGGTGGAAGTGACATTGGCTGGCTGGGGTGGCAACCCAAGCGAGCAAAAGTTGTTGCAGCAAACGATTGATGATTTTGAGAAAAAACACCCTGATATTAAAGTCAAATATGAAGTGATCGCCGATCAGTATATGGATGTCATTAAAACCCGTTTATCGGGAGGACAAGGGCCAGATGTGTTTTATCTCGATGCGTTTGAAGCGCCGGCATTAATTGAAACAGGAGCGCTCGAACCGCTCGACGAATATGTGACCGATGAGTTTGATATTGACGATTTTGAAAAGCCGATGCTCGATGCATTTAAGGGGGAAGACGGCAAAATTTACGGATTCCCGAAAGATTATTCGACGTTAGCCTTGTTTTACAATAAAAAAATGTTAGAAGAAGCAGGCGTCGAAGTGCCAAAAACGTGGGATGAGCTGAGAGAAGCAGCGAAAAAGCTGACGAAAGGAAAAGACGTATATGGGTTTGGCGTTGCTCCGGAATTGGCTCGTTTATACTACATTGCTGAGTCGAAAGGTGGCAAAGTCGTCACGGACAACAAAGCAAGTTTTGCTGATTCTAAGGTTGTCGATGCGCTCCAACCGATCGTTGATATGCACTTGAAAGATAAAACGGCAGCTCAGCCGAACGAAGTCGGAGCAACATGGGGCGGCGAGATGTTCGGCCAAGGTAAGGCTGCTATGGTCATTGAAGGAAACTGGGCGATTCCGTTTTTGCAAGATACATTCCCGAACTTAGAATTCGGAACGGCGGAACTCCCGACGATCAACGGCAAAAAAGCAACGATGGCGTATACGGTAGCCTATGTGATGAATAAAGATTCACAAAAGAAAGAAGCGGCTTGGAAACTCATCTCCTATTTGACCGGGAAAGAAGGAATGAAAACGTGGACAAGCAAGGGATACGCTTTGCCGACGCGTAAATCGGTCGCTGCTGAACTTGGATTTGATAAAGATCCGTTGCGGGCGGCATTAGTGGCCGGAGCACCATACGCTACTGTATGGCAAAATGGAACGAATTTACCGATTATTGTGAATAACTTCAACAACCAGTTTGTCAGTGCTTTCTTAGGGGAGCGCCCGCTTGCTGATGCATTGAAAGAAGCAGAAAAAACGGCGAACAGCGAAATCGAAAGTCAATAAATGAAAAAAAGCCTCCGGCGGAAAACAGCTTCTGCCGGAGAGCTGTTCCTTTCTTTCTAACAGCGGCTTTGTGGCCGCGTTAGAAAGAGGGGAATAGCGATTCGATTGCAAGGGGATGAAAAAGGATGAAGCAGACATTCACGAAAAAAATGTGGCGGGAAACAGGATCGGCTTATTTTCTGTTATCTCCGGCTTTATTTGTGCTTCTTTTATTCATTATCGGCCCGATCGTGTTCGCAGTTTTTTTGGCATTTCATAAAGTGCAATTGTTAGGAACGACATCGTTCGAGTTCGTCGGACTCGATAACTTCGCCCGCATAGCTAACGATACGAGGGCGAAAATCGCGCTATGGAACACGCTGAAATATGTAGCGATTGTCGTTCCGTGTCAAACGATTTTAGCGCTTGTGTTAGCCGCTACTTTAAACGCCGGGTTGAAAGGGCAAAAATTTTTCCGCATCGTTTACTTTTTACCGACCCTGACTTCTTCAGCAGTATTGACCCTTATTTTCATGTGGATGTACAACCAAAACGGCTTCATTAACCATGTGCTTGAAGCGGTTGGGTTGCCGACGTACAATTGGCTCGGCGATCCGGACGTCGCTTTAAATGCGATCATGATCATGAACATTTGGTCAACGGCCCCGTACTTTATGGTCATTTATTTGGCGGCATTGCAAGATATTCCAGATTCCTTGTACGAAGCAGCCGAATTAGACGGGGCCAACGCTTGGCAGAAGTTTTGGCACATCACTGTTCCGTATTTGCGCCCGGTCACATCGTTTGTTGTGGTTATGGGGCTGATCGGTACTTTCCAATTGTTTGATCAATCGTACATTTTCTCAGCCGGTTCTGGTGGGCCGAACAATTCTACGTTAACTGTTGTGCTTCTTATTTACCAATATGCGTTTAAAACGTTAGGAACGATGGGATACGCTGCTGCGTTGGCATTTGCGTTGGCCATCATTATTTTAATCGCGACATTAATCCAGCGGAAGCTATCGAAAGAGGAGTCCCTTTATTAAGGAGTTGAGGACGAATGAAAAGAAAAATAGGAATTGGGAAAGCGCTGCTGTATGTTGTACTTGTTATGTATGCGATCATTACGCTGATTCCGTTTTTATGGGCGCTGTCTTCCTCGTTTAAGACGCTTGAGGAAATTGTCAGTGGAACCATGTCGTTTGTTCCAAAACAGTTCACGCTGGATAATTACAAGCAAATTTTTGTTGAGCAGGATCTATTCCCACGTTGGTTGTTAAACAGTGTCATCATCGCCGTGGCAGTGACCATACTCAATTTATTGTTTAATTCCATGGCTGGCTATGCCTTAGCGCGGCTGCAGTTTCCTGGGAGAAAACCGCTGTTTTTGATCATTTTAGCTGTCTTAATGATTCCCGCCCAAGTGACGATGATTCCAAACTATTTGATTTTAAAACAGCTCGGCTGGTTAAACTCGTATCAAGGAATGATCGTGCCGACGATGATTAACGCTACTTTTATTTTCATGATGCGGCAGTTTTTTATCAATTTCCCGAAGGAATTGGAAGAGGCAGCGGAGCTTGATGGGCTTGGCCGGTTCGGGATCTTTTTCCGGATCGTGCTGCCGCTTGCTCGCCCGGCACTGGCGGCTCAGGCTATTTTCGTCTTTATGGGCTCGTGGAATGATTTTATGCGTCCGCTTATTATTTTGTCCGATCCGCAATTGTTTACATTGCCGCTTGGCCTGAACAGCTTCAAAGGACAATACATCAGCTATTGGAACTACATCATGGCTGCCTCGATGGTATTTACGTTGCCGGTGTTGGTCATTTATGCGTTTTTCAATCGGTATTTCATCAAAGGAATTTCGTTTACGGGCGGGAAATAAGAATGGTTTTGCTTCCGTGCGCACATTGAAGAAAGAAGGGTTCGCGTATAGGGCTGTCGGCAAAGGTTTCCTTGGCCTTTGCCGACAGCTTTTTTTCATGCGTCATATGCGTTGAAAAGACGAGCATTATATAAATTTCATCAGGAAAGGAAATAAAGCGATGGAATGGACGATGTGGCTGCCAAGATAGGCGGAGAGGACGGGGATGGACGGCTGCGTTTGTTGGTGGATTCATTCATCCTGAAACCGCCGAAGGGAAAGAAAAGGAAAACCGTAACATGCCAAGGCAGTGAAGATGTCACGGGCAAACGAAAACCAAATCCGAACATGTGAAAAATGGTTGATGAAAAGAAAGACAGCGGCATGAAAGCCGTGCTGAAGCCGTGGTGGTGCATAAAGCATGCTTGGCCGAGGCACGATAAGAAAAAATGTGGAAGGAGGATCGATGTGACTGACATCTCATTCCCGGTTGCCCGTCTCCATGACGGGACGCTTCGCCAGTTGCAACAACTGGAACAGCGGCTGCGCGAAGAGACGGGAGAAGAAATTGTGCTTGTCGCTTATCAACGGAAAACGATGGACGAAGGGAGAACGAAATGATGGTGAAACGGAAAGTGAAATTTGACGCAGCGAAAAACAATAATAAAACGCCGACTGAAAGCTTGCCAGATACAGAATTTGCCGCGCAATACGCCGGCGAAGAAGACATGATTCGCGGTGCGAATCGCAATTCGAAAAAAGGACGCCAAGGAGGCGGCGATGGGTAAAGAGCAAAAGGGGCGGCCTGCCCAACGAAATGAAGAAATGGCGTTTGAATGGGGCGATTTTGCTGCTCATCAGCCCATTTGGCTCATGGAAGAGCAAAAACAGGCGAAGAAAAAGGAAACAAAAAAGGAAGAGACGTCACGATGAAGAGGCTGTCTGTCAGCTGCTTTTACAGCGGGACAAGGGAAAAAGAAGAGCGCCGGTACCGGCGCTCTTTTTTCATTTGCGATCATGGGCAACTTCTGTTTATGAGTTGATTGAACGTGGTAAAGCAGCAACAACGATAGTGAGATGCGACCTCACCTATTTCGAGTAAGGAAAACGATTCGTCATCTTTTTATCATCTTGAACCGAGAAAACGTCTACTTCTTGGGGCGAGTATAGGGAGGAACTGGTTCAATGACAAAGAAAGGCACTGACATCCCCCGGAGCCGTACGGAAACGAAGGATTGTCAGTGCCTGTTCACTGTCTGCCGTTTTTGATGGGCAGACGGAATGGTATGAAATGAAGCCAAGGGCCGTTTAGTTCCTCCGGTTTAAGCCGACGTGAAAGAAGCCGACAATGAGGAAAGCGGCACGGAAAACATGGTCGCACCGGCACCGGACGGGTCAAAGTAGGCGACGATAACGGTTGGCGTAAACGAAAGCTGCCTTTTAGAAATGTAGAGGCCGACATCGACCGGCACGATTTCAACGACCGTATGTTTAAACAGCTCTTTTTCTCCGAGCCCAAGGGCGGCGAAGTCCGCCCCGAGCACCTCAGGGCGCTCAAGCAACGTCCGGTAGACGGCTGTGCGCGTCGTTTTCTCTGTTTTTTCGTCCCACCACGGCTTGCGCGGCTTATATTTTTGATTGCGCAAGTAGTCGTATTTCATGAGCGATTCGGCGACAGGCAAGGCGTCTGGTACCGATGTACGTAAAAACTCATAGAGGCGGCGGAACAAGTCTTCTAACTGATGACCGATGCGCGCCCAGCCGCGTTCATCCCAATATGTTCCAAACTGCTGGAAGAAGTCAAACGGTGACGGGAAGACGTCGGTTACTAAATATTCGATCGTTTCATCCATCCGATGGGCGTTCCAATACTTTTCGAGCACATCTTCCACTTGCTTGATGCGGATGACGTCATCAAAAGACAAAACATTGTTGCGAAGCACTTCATACGGCGCATGATCCATATATACATAGCCGTATTCATGGGCGCGCAGGCGCAACCCAGTGCCGCGCAGCAGTTTCAAAAACCCAAGCTGCAGTTCTTCCGGACGGAGGGCGAATACGTCATTGAACGTCTTCCGAAACGAGTCGTAATCTTCTTCCGGCAGCCCGGCGATCAAATCTAAGTGCTGGGTAATTTTCCCTCCCTCTTTAATCATCGTCACCGTCCGCGACAGTTTCGCGAAGTTTTGTTTGCGCATGATGAGACGGTTCACTTCATCGTTCGTTGACTGAACGCCGATTTCAAAGCGGAATAGCCCCGGTGGTGCCTCGTTGTTTAAAAACTCGATCACCTCAGGACGCATAATGTCGGCGGTAATTTCAAACTGAAACACCGTCCCCGGCACGTGCTCGTCAATTAAAAAGCGGAACATATCCATCGCATAGCTGCGGCTGATGTTGAACGTCCGATCGACAAACTTGATCGTCCGCGCCCCGTGCTGCATTAAATAACGCAAGTCATCTTTGATTTTTTCGCGGTCAAAATAGCGGACACCAACCTCGATGGACGACAGGCAAAATTGGCAGCTGAACGGGCAGCCTCGGCTTGTCTCGACATAAACGATCCGGTTCGGAAGATGCGGAAGATCTTCGGGAAAGCGAAACGGCGACGGCATGTCGGCAAGGCGGATTTTGTTCCGTTGCGGGTTGACGACGATGCGATCTCCGTCACGAAACGCCAGCCCAGCGACATCGCTCACGTTCCCATCGCCGTTTAAGGCGAACAGCAGCTGTTTAAACGTTTCTTCTCCTTCACCGATGACGATAAAATCGAATTCCGGCACTCGCTCCATCCATTCGCGCACATCATAAGACACTTCCGGCCCACCAACGACGACCGTCACGTCCGGCGCCACTTTTTTTAACATTTTTACGACTTTGATCGTTTCTTCAATGTTCCAAATGTAACAGCTGAAGCCGACGACATCCGGTTGTTGCTGATACAAATCAGCAACGATGTTCATCGCTGGGTCTTTAATCGTATATTCAACAAGCTTGACGTCAAACTCCGGCTGGGCGTATGCTTTTAAATAGCGAATGGCTAAATTCATATGAATGTATTTGGCATTTAATGTCGTACAGACAACGTTCATCGTAGCAAAACTCCTTTTCATCGTACTAACCCCACATTATAATGCAGTTTAGCCAAATGAAAAAGAAGAAAAAACTTGTCGAACATTGAGGAAAAGATTTTTGAAAAATCTTCGTGAATGGAGGAAGGAGTAAATTTTTCCACATAGAATATATATTAGTTGATATGGTTTCAATGGACAAGGAGAGATCAATATGGCCCAAAGCCTTTCTCCCCGTGAAGAACAAAATTCGACACAAGATGTGCGGTTGCTTGAAGAGGAAAACCGACGCTTAAAAGAACGGTTGAACAGCTATTCGATCATTTTTGAGAGGTCGCTTGATGCGATTGTCATTTTAAATAAAAACGGCGAGTTTGTCGATGTGAACGAAGCAGCGTGCAAGCTGTTTGAAATGGACAAGTTTGACTTGATTGGTCGTTCCTTCTCTTCATTTTTAGAGCTCGTTCCGCCGGATATTTTGTTGTTTCAGCGCTCCATGCTACAAAAGTTCGGTTCGTTTAGCGATGAATTGCTCATCAAGTTGCCGGATGACAAGGTGAAACATGTTGAATTTTCGATGAAAAAGGATGTCTTTAACGAATTTGATTTGGTGATGATGCGCGACGTTTCGGCTCATAAGGCGCTTGAGCGCGAGCGAATCATTCATGAATTTTTGTTTCGAGACGTCTTTAACCGAGCGGTCGATGGCATCGTCATTTTCGATGAGTTCGGTCGGTTTATCGACGTCAATCCGGCATTTTCAATGAGCTTGAATTTGGAAAAAGGAAAGCTGCTGAATTTGTCGTTTCAGCAGTTTGTTGCCCGCGAATGTGCTGATGAGTTTGCCCGTCTGTTGTCGGAAGTGAAGGAAAAAGGAACGGCCAAAGGCGAGCTGTCGTTGGTTCGCCTTGACGGAACGGTGAAAATGTTTGAGCTGACGGCAACGTCGAACGTTTACAGCGGCTTTTACATGGCCATTATGCGCGATGTGACTGAACGGAAAAACATGGAGATTAAATTGCAAAAAAGTGAAGAACGATTCCGGGCCATTTTCGAGCAAGCGCATGAAGCGATTATCATTTGGGATGATTTCGGTTACATACTCAACGCCAATCCAGCGGCGAGCCGGACGTTTGAGCTGCCTTTGAACTTGCTTGTACGCCGCAATTTGCTTGATTTTGTGCAATATGGGGATGAAAAGGTGAAGCGCATTTTCAGCGAGTTCCGGCGCAAAGGAGAAATTCGCGATGAATTAACGTTCCATATGCCGAACGGTGAGGATAAGCAGCTTGAGTTTACGATGAAAAAAGGGGCGATCGACGGCTATCATTTGACGATTTTCCGCAATGTGAGCGAGCGGCGGAAAATCGAGCGCGAGCTGCGTGAAAGTGAGCAAAAGTTCCGCAGCATTTTCGACCATGCGATGGACGGCATTTTGTTATGGGATGAGAAGCATCGCATCATTGACGCTAATCCAATTGCCTGCGAATTTTTTTCCGCCACAAAAGAAGCGTTGCTCGGTCAAACGGTGATGGAACTTGTTCCAGAGCGGGCGCGCCGCCAGCTGAATAAGCTCTTTGTACAATGTGAACGTGCAGGCGAGGCGAGTGGGGAAGTTGAATTTTCCGATGAAGGAAAAGAGAAAATCGTTGAGTTTTCATTGAAAAAAGAAGTCATTCCTGGCGTAGGGATGATGAGATTTCGCGATGTCACAGAGCGTAAAGAAATGGAGCTGCAGCTGCGCAAATCGGATACGCTCAATGTTGTTGGTGAATTGGCTGCGGGCATCGCTCACGAAATCCGCAATCCGATGACGGCATTAAAAGGCTTTATCCAACTGTTGCAAGGAAGCGTTGGCGGCGATTATTCGATGTATTTTAATGTCATTATGTCGGAATTGAAGCGGATCGAGTCAATCATCACCGAGTTTCTCGTCTTGGCCAAACCCCAGGCGGTGCAATACAAGCAAAATGACATTTGCAAAATTATGCAGGATACGATCGATTTAATCAGCGCTCAGGCGATGATGCATAATGTGCAAATCATTGCCGATTTCGAGCGCGGTCTGCCTCCGGTGTATTGCGAGCCGAACCAGTTGAAGCAAGTGTTTATCAATATTTTGAAAAACGCCATTGAAGTGATGCCGAAGGGCGGGGACATTACGGTGCGCATCGCCCGTACTGGACGTCATGTGCGCATTTCAATCACCGACCAAGGGTGCGGTATTCCGAAAGATAAAATTAAAAAGCTCGGTGAGCCGTTTTATACGACAAAAGAGCGCGGCACTGGACTCGGCTTGATGGTCAGCTATAAAATTATTGAAGAACACCGAGGGAAAATTGACGTCGAAAGCGAAGTTGGCGTCGGCACGACATTTCATATTACGCTGCCGATCGAACGAACGGAAAGAGAGGATAACGATGACAATTGACTATGCGGTATACCGTTCAGAGTTGCTCGGCGATATCTATATTGCTTCTGATGGCGACGCGATTGTGAAAGTCGAACTGTTTCCGGAAGAATGGCGCGCGTTTGCAAGCGAGCATCCGGTTGTAGAAAGCCGGTCACCGCTTCTTGAACACGCGCTTGCACAGTTGGATGAATATTTCCACGGTCGCCGCCAAACGTTTGATTTTCCAGTTAAATGGCATGGGACGGTTTTCCAACAGGAGGTGTGGACGGCGCTTTGTCGCATTCCATATGGAGAAACGGCGACATACGCCGATATTGCGATGCAGATTGGCCGCCCGAAAGCGGTACGCGCCGTCGGACAGGCGAATCGGGCGAATGAACTAGCCATTGTTGTTCCGTGCCATCGTGTGATCGGCAAAAACGGCGCCTTGACCGGCTATGCTGGAAGCCGCACCGATGTGAAAGCGAAGCTATTGGAGCTGGAGCGGCGCTGTAAATAGGGCGGAAGGGCCGGGGATGAAGCATGGAAAATAAAAAATGCCGCCCCCGGGACTTGAACCTACAGGGGCGGGATCGGGGGCTATTTTTTTTGCCAATGTGACAGAGCGAGGGCGCCGACTAAAATGGCGCCTTTAATAATGTCTTGAGCGTAGTACGGGACGTTCATCATCGTCAAGCCGTTTAACAATACCCCCATCAAAATTGAGCCGAACAACGTGCCGATGACATTCGGCTTGCCGGCGCCAAAGACGGAAAAGCCGATGTAGGCGGCGGCGACGCCATCCATCAAAAACGAAGCACCGGCTGATACTTGACCAGTGCCGATACGCGAGGCAAGCACAATGCCCCCTAAAGCAGCGAAAAAGCCGCTAATGACGTACGCATACGTCCGGTAACGGTTCACTGGAATGCCTGACAGCCTTGCCGCTTCTCGGTTTTCCCCGGTCAAATAAAAGAGGCGTCCCGGTTTTGTGTATGTCAAAAACAAATGGGCGGCAATGACAACGAACAGCATCAGCAAAACGGAAAACGGGATGCCGAACAACTCTCCTTGGCCGATAAATAAAAAGGAAGGAATGAATTTGCCCGGCGCCGTACCGCCGTCTGGCAGCGGCATGTCGTTGTAAATGGAAAATCCTTTCGTATAGGTGAGCTGCACGCCGTTAATGGCGTACATGGTTGCTAAGGTCGCGAGCAAATCAGGCAATTTGAACTTGACGATCAATAGCGAATTAAGCAGCCCGACGGCGACGCCGAGCAACAGCGGCACGAGCAAGGTGACGAAAATTTCTTGGCGATGCAAGACAAGCGCCGCTGCACTGGCGATGGTCGCGAGACTTACCGTCGAGCCGACCGATAAATCGAAGCCGTCAACGATCAGCGAAAAGGTAATGCCGATCGCTACGAGTGTCACGATCGAAATCGAGCGCAAAATGTCGCTGAAGTTTTCATACGTAAAAAACTGGTCTTGTGTGATGCCAAAATAGGCGATCACGGCTAAAATGGCCAACAGTGTGCCATGTTTATACAAAAACTCAAGAGTAGACAACACCGCTTTTTTCGACGGTGTCGCGGAAACGGCCGGCTGGGCCATCGATCTCACCTCCGCTGCAATAATAAACAAGCTGCTCATAGGTTAATTCAGCGGCCGGCAGACGGGCGAGCAGCCGGCCGTCTACCATGATATAAATCGTGTCGCAAACTTCTAGCAGCTCACGAAATTCACTTGAAAAGTACAGCACAGTTTTCCCCTCATCAGCAAGAGTGCGGATAATGGAAAATACATCTTGTTTGGCATGAACATCGATTCCTTTCGTCGGTTCATCGAATAAAAAGACACGCGCGTTCGTGTTCAGCCATTTGCCGATCACGACTTTTTGCTGGTTGCCGCCGCTCAAATGGCGGACGGCGGTGGATGGTGATGGCGGATGGATGCCGAGTGAGCGAACGAGCCCATTGGCTGCGTCCGTTTCTTTCATCCGACTGATCCATTGCCAACGCGACAACCAAGAAAGGAGGCGGACGGTTAAATTCGTCTGCACCGACTCAGGCAAAAACAGCCCTTGTTTGCGCCGTTCTTCCGGGATTAGGCAAAGACCGGCGGCAATCGCTTCATATGGCGACGAAAATGTATAGTGTTGGCCGTCAAGCTGCCATTCGCCAGACGTTTTCCGGTGAGCGACGAGACTTTCAGCGAGCTCTGTTTTGCCGGCGCCGACCAAACCGGCGATGCCGACAATTTCACCGCGATGGGCGTATATATCGACTGTTGTGCTCGTTTTGTCGATCTTGATTCCGCGGGCGGCAAAGGCGATCTCGCTTCCGTACGTACGCGCTTGTTTTGCAGTGGCGGCCTGCTTTGTCCCGGTCATGTGAAGGACGATGTCTTCAAGCGACAGGCTTCCGGCAGCGCCTTGATAGATGATGCGTCCATCGCGCAAAATCGTTAGTCGATCGGCGATTTCCTGCACCTCTTTGAGCTTATGAGAAATATAAATAAAGCCGACTCCCTGCTGTTTCAGTTCATGAATGATGGCAAACAGCCGCTTTGTTTCCGCCTCACTTAACGCGGCGGTCGGTTCGTCCAAAATGATGTAGCGCGCGTTTGATGACAATACTTTCGCCAGCACGATGAGCTGCTTTTCATGGAGTGAACAGTCACGCACGAGCTTCGTCGGTGGAATGGAAAGGCCGACACGGTGAAGAAGTGCGGCGGCCCACTTCTTTTCTTCGCGCAGCGAGCGGATGGGATGGTGTTTGACGTCAGCTAGTTCATCAGCTGCTAAGTTTTCGTAAATCGGCAAGCCGGGAAACAGCGCCGTGTCAACTTCCTGGACGACAAGGCCAATGCCCGCCTGCTTCGCCTCACGCGGCGACGAAAACGCGCACGGGGTGCCGTCGATCGTGATGGTGCCGGCGTCCGGCAGAATGGCGCCGGCTAAAATGTTCATGAGCGTGCTTTTGCCAGCACCATTCATGCCTAAAAGGGCGTGAACTTCGCCCGGACGGACGTCAAAGTTCACGCCGTTAAGCACGCGCACCGTGCCAAACGCTTTTTCAATGGCCTTCATTGACAAGCCGCTCATTTTTGGCTCACCTGAGCTTCTAATGTTTTCATCCACGGCGAGATGGCGATATTCGATTGTCCCCAGCTTGGGATGTATTGCGAGAGCTCGCCCATTGATATTTGTTTGTCCGGCAGATCGGCTCGTTTCACTAAGTGCGGTTCAAGTGAGTAAATGTTCGGCGTTTTTTCACCAGCGATTTTTTGATAGGCGAAGCGTACTTGAACGCGACCGACTTCGGCTGGATCGGTAGCGGTCGTCGCCACCCACGGGCTGTTCGATTTTTGAATCATTTGCAAGTCTTCATCGCTTAGATCAATGCTGTACACTTTAATTTCCGTGCGCCCGGCTTGTTCGATGGCGCGCGTTGCTCCTTTGGCGAACTCGTCCCATGTGGCGAAAACGGCGTCGATGTCGCCCTTATTCGGATATTTTTTCAAAATGGCCTCCATTTGTGTTTGTGTGTCTAAGGCGGTGTTAGCGCTCGCTGTGCCGAACTTGGCGACTTCTTTAATGTTTGGGTAGCGTTTTTTAAATGCGTCGTAAATGACATGGCGCCGCTCCATTGGCGTAAAACCGCCGACCCAAATCGTGACGATTTTGCCTTCGCCGTTTAAGTCTTCCGCAAGTGTTTTTAACGTCTTCCAAGCGAGGCTATAGTCGTCTTGGTCGATGACGGTGACGCCCGGAATGTTCAAATCATTGTCAAATGCTACGACCGGGATGCCTTTTTCAACTGCTTTTTTCACGGGACCTTCGAGCGCGTCGGCGCGGCCGTGGTCAAGCAAAATAGCATCGACGTTTTGCGTAATGGCCGTCTCGACATAAGAGGCCATCTTCGTTAAATCGTTATCGGCATTATAAATTTGCACTTCACCGCCGAACTTTTGCACTTGTTCTTTCACGCCGGCGATGTATTGTGATGAGAACGTCCCGATCGACATCTGCATAATGGCGGCGATTTTCACTGGCTGTTTCAGTTTTTCTGGGATGGCGGCCTCTTCACTGCTTGTGGCTGCTGTTTTGTCAACGGTTGTTTCATTATTCGTTGCCTTCGTTTCATTGGCCGGCTTTGCGCTCATTGCGTCTTGCTCATTTGTGCAGCCCGCTAAGACAAAGAACATGGCCAAGAAAAGAAGGAACGATGAGATTTTAAGCTGTTTCATGGTGCTCCTCCTTTGCAACTAACGATGGCAGCTCCGTTTCATAGTCTCCGTAGACGATGCCTTTTTCGGTAATGATGGCGGTAATGAGTTCGTTTGGTGTGACATCAAACGCCGGGTTGTATACGTTGACGCCTTCCGGGGCGATGCGCACCCCGTTTAGATGGGTCACTTCATCTGGATGACGCTCTTCAATTGGGATATCCGTCCCTGTTTTCGTCGCCAGGTCGATCGTTGACAGCGGGGCAGCGACGTAAAACGGGATGCCAAACGATTGGGCGAGCAAGGCGAGGCCAAATGTGCCGATTTTATTCGCTGTATCGCCGTTTTGTGCGATCCGGTCAGCGCCGACGATAATAGCATTAATGTTTTTCGCCTTGATCGTTTGTGCGGCCATATTGTCAGTAATGAGCGTCACATCGACACCTGCTTGCATGAGTTCCCAGGCGGTCAGACGAGCTCCTTGCAAGACAGGCCGCGTTTCCAAGGCATAGACGGACAACTCAATCCCTTTTTCTTTTGCCAAATAAAATGGGGCGAGTGCCGTTCCGTAGCGGGCGGTGGCGATCGAGCCAGCGTTGCAGATGGTCATGATTCGATCGCCTCGATGAAAAAGAGACAAGGCATGCTCGCCGATGCGACGGCACACATCTTCATCTTCGATTTGAATGCGGATCGCTTCGTGAACGAGTGTTGTTTTTGCTTCGTTGACGGAAGCGGCGCTTTTAGCGGCGGCAACGAGCCGATCAAGCGCCCAAAACAAATTGACGGCCGTCGGGCGAGCACTCGCCAAATAATCGCGGTCTTGTTTTAAACGGCGCTGAAACTCGTCGACGGATTCGGTTTCGTAGCGGGAAGCAGCAAGCGCCAAGCCATAGGCGGCGGTGATGCCGATCGCCGGTGCCCCGCGCACTTTCAGTGTCACGATCGCGTCATGTACATCTTCGAGCGTATGCAAGTCGAGATATTCAGTTACCGACGGCAGCTTTTGTTGATTTAAAATCGTCACATGCGTTTCGTGCCATTCAACTGAGCGCGGGATAGCAAATGTGCTCATCGTCGTCTTCCTTTCCTTGTACATGTTTCAGTTTGCCTGGAGTGGTGTTGAACGGCCGTCTTGAGAGAGTGGTGTTATCGTTCCGTCTCGACAAACAGCCGGCGGAAGTCTTCCGTTCCGTCTAGTTCGGCGCGTTCAACGATCAGGCGGCGGCCAAGGCGAAGCGCGTGTCGCTTTGCCGCAAGCCGTTCGTCTTTTTGCTCAATGCCGTCAAGATCGGCAACATGGGCGAGGCCGATCGTCCGACGGATGACTTCGCAGCCGGCAAAGCCGACGGCGTCGATGAACGTTTGTCGCAGCACATCGTCAAGCAGGCCGGGCGTTGCGGCATACGTTTCGACACTTTCGGTGCGCCAAAGCTCCGAGAACACGGACGTAAAGACATCCCATGTTCGGTCGATGTGATCAAAGAGCGGACGGCGCTCTGATTCAGGGCGGGACAACGCATTTAACAGCAAGTTGGCGATAAAGTGGCCAAGGTCAAACCCGATCGGGCCGTAAAAGGCGAATTCCGGGTCGATCACTTTCGTTTCGTCATCACTGGCGAAAATGCTGCCAGTATGTAAATCACCATGCAGCAATACATCAGCTTCGGTTAAAAATTTGCGCTTCAGCTTCGCTGCTTCGAGATGGAGACGGTCGTCGTTCCAAAGTGTTTCCACATCCAGGTGCAATTCGTCTTCAAAATTGTTCGAGTCATGGTCGAAAAACGGATCGGTAAAGACGAGATCTTCCGTAATTTTGCACAGCTCCGGATTGACAAAACTTTGTGCCAATTTCTTTTTCTCTTGTTGGTTCATGCCGAAATCAGACGTGTAAAACGCCGTTTTGGCAATGAATTCACCGATATGCCTAGACAGAAGCGGATACGTTTTCCCTTCAATCAGCCCTTTGCGGGCGATTTGTAAATAGGACAAATCTTCCATCACCGTAATGGCGAGCGATTCGTCAGAATAGTAGACTTTTGGCACGTATTGTGGTACGTAGCTGGCAAACGTGCGCAGTGCGTTGCTCTCAATGACCGCACGTTTTAATGTGAGCGGCCAGCTTTCACCGACGACTTTCGCGTACGGCAGTGCTTGCTTAATGATGATGCCTTGCTTTGTTTCTTGGTCGACGACGTGAAACACTAAGTTTAAGTTGCCGTCGCCGATCTCACGGCATAAAAGCGGTGTTCCGTCGCGGAACAAGCCGAGGCGGACGGCGAGGGCGGTCGCTTTTTGTTCGGTGAGCGGTTCGTAAGCAGATGATTGGATAATCGCCATTTTCACGTTCCCCCTTTAGTTTTGGCAAATAAAAAACCTCTTTCGCATACGGAAAGAGGCTTGAAGATTCTCGGTCTTCGCGCCTCTTATCTCCCAGAAAGACGTCTGTCTTTCCGGTGGACTTAGCACCGTGCCCTGCGGAAGCGGGTCGCTTCCGGCGCCGCTTATGCGTGCGCCCTATCTCACGATAGCATTACGGTCGGTTGCTGGGCTTCATTGGGCCAGTTCCCTCAGCCAACTCTTGATAAGAGTACCGAATCTGCTTATTTAGTTTTTGGAATTTTTGTGATGTTGGCAATTGTTCGGTTGCTTGATTCGAATAATACAGCTTAAGCAGGCCGATTGTCAATACGTTTTAAAAAATTTTTTTGTCGTCTCTTCATAAAGGCGCGGCCGGCGGTCAGCAAATACGGGGATGCGCGAACGAACATCTCTGACGAGTGCCGGGTCGATGTCGGCTAGAAGGATGCCTGGGTCCTCATCCGCCTCAGCGAGGATTTCCCCCCATGGATCGATGATGAGCGAATGGCCAGCAAAGACGTTGTTCGGGTCGCTTCCGGCTCGATTGCAGGCGACGACATAGCATTGGTTTTCGATCGCCCGCGCCATCAGCAACGTCCTCCAATGGTGAAGGCGAGGAAGCGGCCATTCGGCGACAACAAACAACAATTCGGCTCCAGACAAGGCATGGGTGCGAATCCATTCCGGAAAGCGGATGTCATAGCAAATGACCCCGGCACACGACAACTCATCAAGCGAAAACAAGCCTGGCTCGTTTCCTGACTGCAAATGCAAATGCTCATCCATCAGCTGAAACAAATGAACTTTGCTATATTCCTTGATGATTTGGCCGTTTCGATTGGCGACAATCATTGTGTTCGTTACGCCGGCGTCCGTTTTTTTAGCGACCGAGCCGGCCACAAAATGGATGCCGTATGTTTGTGCCAATCGGGAGGCGAACGTTTTCGCCCGTTCGGCATTGTCATCAGCGATTTCACCTAAGCGCGTCAAGTCATAACCGGTCGTCCACAGCTCCGGAAGAACGATGATATCGGCTCCTTCTTTGACGGCGAGTTCCACGGCTTTTTCGGCTTGCTGTTCGTTTTTTTGCGGGTCACCAAACGCGATATCCAATTGGAGGCAAGCGATGCGGATGGTCATTGTTTTTCACCTCAATGAAAAAATTTACTTTACATTTTGCTTTTTACGATATATGATTTTGCACTAGAATTTCAAGAAATTTTTGAGAAGGTGTGGGCGATGACGACCGAATTTCCTTTTTCCGAACTGCTTGAACAGTTGCCGAAGCAATTTTTTGCTTCGCTTGTCGCCAAAGTGGGAGCGAAAATAAAGGCCGGGCACGATGTCATTAATTTAGGGCAAGGCAATCCGGATCAGCCGACGCCTGGCCATATTGTTGAGGCGATGCAACAGGCAGTGGCCAATCCAAAATACCATAAATATTCGCCGTTTCAAGGTTACTCATTTTTGAAAAAAGCAGTCGCTGCGTTTTATGCGCGTGAGTACGGGGTTGATGTGGATCCAACCCGCGAAGTAGCCATTTTGTTTGGCGGTAAGGCTGGTCTTGTTGAGCTGCCGCTTTGCCTCGTCAATCCGGGCGATGTGGTGCTTGTCCCGGATCCGGGCTATCCGGACTACTGGTCCGGGATCGCGCTCGCCCGCGCACGGATGGAAATGATGCCGCTTATCGCCGAGCAGCAATTTTTGCCTGATTACAGTGCCATTCCGGCAGCGGTCGCTGATCAGGCCAAACTGATGTTTTTGAACTATCCGAACAACCCGACCGGGGCGACGGCGACGAAAGAGTTTTTTGCTGAAACAGTGGCGTTCGCCGCTAAGTACGGCATTGCTGTTGTGCATGATTTCGCCTACGGGGCGATCGGTTTTGATGGCAAAAAGCCGGTCAGCTTTCTCGAAGTTGATGGGGCGAAAGAGGTCGGTGTTGAAATTTACACGTTTTCCAAAACGTACAATATGGCCGGTTGGCGTGTCGCGTTTGCCGTTGGCAACGAGCAGATCATCCGGGCGATTGAGCTGTTGCAAGATCATTTGTATGTCAGTTTGTTCGGCGCTGTTCAAGAGGCGGCTGCCGCGGCGCTTCTCGGTCCGCAAGATTGCGTCACGGAGCTCGTCGCATTGTATGAAGCGCGCCGCAATACGTTCATTTCTGCCTTGCACCGCATCGGTTGGGAGGCGCCGGCACCGTCTGGATCGTTTTTCGCTTGGCTTCCCGTACCGAAAGGATTATCGTCCGCTGAGTTTGCCGACATACTGCTTGAACGCGTACACGTGGCGGTCGCCCCGGGCATCGGTTTTGGCAAGCACGGCGAAGGCTATGTGCGCGTTGGTCTGTTGACAGATGAGGCGCGTCTTGCCGAAGCAGCTGAACGGATCGGGCGTCTCGGGCTGTTTTGAAAAAAATGATTGACAACAGCGGCAGAGGCTGTCATAATTCAAAGTACATTTGCCATACTCGACAAAATTGTTTGACAAGTTCATAAATACGCAATGATTCTTATCAAGAGTAGGCGGAGGGACGAGCCCGATGAAGCCCGGCAACCGGCTTGGCATATCAAGCACGGTGCTAATTCTTGCAGCGGAAACGCTGAGAGATAAGAAGAGTGCCATGGAAGAATGATGCCTCTTCTTAGTGAAGAGGCTTTTTTCTTTAGGAAAGAGGGATGAATGATGAGCACAGTGATTGCCACGTATTTGCTGCATGACGAGAAAGACATTCGCAAAAAAGCAGAAGGGATTGCGCTCGGCTTGACGGTCGGCACATGGACGGATTTGCCGGCATTAGAGCAAGAGCAGCTTCGCAAACATAAGGGAGAAGTCGTCGGGATTGAAGAACTTGGGGAAAGCGGTCCGGCGAACGAGTATTTCGGCAAGCGACTGAAGCGGGCGATCGTCAAAATTGCTTACCCGACGGTCAACTTTAGTGCTGATTTACCAGCGCTCTTGGCAACGACGTTTGGCAAACTGTCGCTTGATGGTGAAGTGAGGTTGCTTGATCTTGAGCTTTCGGACGAATGGAAACGGCATTTTCCGGGACCGCGTTTTGGCATTGCCGGTATTCGTGAAAAAGTCGGGGTATATGACCGCCCGCTATTGATGAGCATTTTTAAAGGTATCATCGGCCGCGATTTGGCGTATTTGACGTCCGAATTAAAGAAACAGGCACTTGGCGGCGTCGACTTAGTGAAAGATGACGAAATTTTATTTGACAATGAGTTGTTGCCGTTTGAAAAGCGGATCACCGCGGGCAAGGCGGCGCTCCAAGAAGTGTATGAACAAACAGGCAAACGGACGCTGTACGCCGTCAACTTGACCGGCAAAACGTTTGAACTGAAAGAGAAAGCGAAACGGGCAGCCGAGCTTGGCGCTGATGTGCTCTTGTTTAACGTGTTCACCTATGGGCTTGATGTTTTGCAAGGGTTGCGCGAGGACGAGAATATCAACGTGCCGATCATGGCTCACCCGGCGTTTAGCGGTGCCATGACGCCATCTGAGTTTTACGGGGTCGCCCCGTCGCTGCTGCTCGGAAAGTTTTTGCGGCTCGCCGGAGCTGATTTTGTCTTGTTCCCATCGCCATATGGCAGCGTCGCGCTTGAGCGTGAACAGGCGCTTGGCATTGCTCGGGCGCTCACCGATGAACAAGAGCCGTTTGCGCGCGCGTTTCCGGTACCGTCGGCCGGCATTCATCCGGGGCTCGTGCCGCTTCTTGTCCGCGATTTCGGTCTTGACTGCATTGTCAACGCTGGCGGCGGCATTCACGGCCATCCGGACGGGGCGATCGGCGGTGGGCAGGCGTTTCGTGCTGCCATTGATGCGGCTCTTGCCGGCCGTCTGCTCCGCGAAGCAGCGAAAGAAAACGAGGCGTTGCAAAAAGCGATCGACCGCTGGGGCGCGATTGAGGTGGAAGCATGAAAAAACAGCTTGTTCTCTTTTGTGATTTTGACGGGACGATTACAGAAAATGACAACATCATTGCGATTATGAAGCAGTTTGCTCCACCGGAGTGGGAAGCGCTGAAAGACGACATTCTCGCTGAGCGCCTCTCGGTTCAAGAAGGGGTCGGAAAGATGTTTTCCCTCCTTCCGTCGGCGTTGAAAGACGAGATCGTTGACTTTTTGCTTAGCACCGCCCGCCTGCGCGAAGGCTTTCGAGAGTTTGTCGCATTTACGAAAGAGAAAGGCATTCCGCTCTATATTGTGAGTGGCGGCATCGACTTTTTTGTCTATCCAATGCTAGACGGACTGATCGACAAAGAACGCATTTTTTGCAATGGCTCCGATTTCAGCAGCGAGATGATTCGCATCACATGGCCACACGCGTGCGACGGTAAGTGCCAAAACGGCTGCGGCTGTTGCAAGCCGTCACTTCTTCGAAAGCTCGCCCGTCCGGACGGGTATCATGTCGTCATTGGTGATTCGATTACCGACTTGGCAGTGGCGAAGCAAGCGGATTACGTGCTGGCGCGCGATTTCTTGCTTAAGAAATGTCAAGAGCTCGATTTGCCGCATGCACCGTTTACGACATTTTTTGATGTGGTGGATCATTTGCAGCGGCTGGAGGTGATCGCATGAGCATTATGTTGAAAAAATGGAATGAACTTGCGGAAGTGAAAGCTGAGCTCGCCGCCCGTGATTGGTTTTTTGCGACAAGCGGCAATTTGTCGCTCAAAGTGACCGATGCCCCGTTGACGTTCCTTGTCACCGCAAGCGGCAAAGATAAACGGAAGCAGACAAGCGAAGATTTTCTGCTCATCGACGCCGATGGAAAACCGGTGGAAGACACGCATTTGAAGCCGTCGGCGGAGACGCTTTTGCACGTCGAGGTTTATCGGCGGACGAATGCCGGCTGCGTCTTGCACGTTCATACGGTCGACAATAACATCATTTCCGACGTGTACGCTCAAAACAGGGAAGTAGTCTTTTCCGGTCAAGAAATTATTAAGGCGTTTGGCATCTGGGAAGAAAATGCGGAAGTGCGCATTCCGATCATTGACAATTACGCCGACATCCCGACTTTGGCTAATGAATTTGCCAAGCATATCGACGGTGATACGGGGGCTGTTTTGATCCAAAACCACGGTATTACCGTTTGGGGTCGTGATGCGTTTGAAGCGAAAAAACATTTGGAAGCGTGGGAGTTTTTGTTCAGCTGGCAGGTGAAGCGGCTATTATTACAACGGGCCGCTGTGCCGCTAGTTGACTAACCGATATATTTTTAAAGGGGGATTTGACGATGGCAGTGATTAAAGTGAAAAAAACGGGCCAAGTGATTGAAGGGGAAGACAATGTCCGCGCTTTTTTAAACAGCCAAGGTGTTTTGTATGAGCATTGGGATATTACAAAACTACCGGAACATTTACGCGACAAATATGTGCTCACTGACGAAGAAAAAGAGGAAATTTTGGCGACGTTTAAAGATGAGATCGAAGACTTGGCGGCGCGTCGTGGCTACAAAACATGGGATATCGTCGCCCTGTCTGATGCGACTCCAAACTTGGAAGAGCTGCTGAAAAAATTTGAGCAAGTGCATATCCACACAGAGGATGAAGTGCGCGCCATTACGGCCGGTCACGGCATTTTCATCATCAAAGGAGACAAAGAAACCGGTTATTTTGACGTCGAGTTGGAAGCGGGCGATGTCATTTCTGTGCCGGAAGGAAATCCGCATTACTTCACATTGATGGATGACCGCCAAGTTGTTGCTGTCCGATTGTTTATTGATCCGTCCGGTTGGGTCGCCCATCCGTACGAAGAAAAAGAAGAAGTGAATTCATAATAGTTGAGAGGCTCTCGCAACAAGGTGCCTTTTCTAAGTTATCTAGGTAGACATGGAAAAAGCCGCCTGCTTTCCATCGTCTTCATAAAAGCGCATATAAAAAGGGGTGTCCCGTTTGTCTTTAGGGCACCCTCTCTTTTTTTGATCAAAACGATTGCGTTAAAAAAATCATGAACACAATGCCGATAATAAATGCATATGTCGATGTCCGTTCGTTTCCATCGCCATGGCTTTCGGGAATGAGCTCTTTATAAATAATAAACAGCATAGCCCCAGCGGCAAACGCCAATCCGTACGGGACTAAACCGCGGAAGAGGGAGGTTAAATAAAAACCGAGCAGCGATGTGACGATTTCGACCGCTCCTGTCAACGTGGCAATAAGAAATGCTTTCAAGCGACTAATTTGTTGATGAACTAAAAATAAGGCGACTAAAAATCCTTCCGGCGCGTTTTGCAAACCGATGGCCAATGCGATCAAATTGCCGGTCGTCGCGGCATCGGATGCGTAGCTGACCCCAACGGACAACCCTTCAGGAAGATTGTGCATCGTAATGGCAGCGATAATGAGCATCGCTTTTTCGTCAAACTGTAAGCCATGTTTTGTATGTTCCAAGTCGATATGGGGAACAGTCATCTCGAGCAACGTTAAGATGAGCACACCTGCCGCCAGGCCGATTACGAGTGCTCCCAAGCCGCCGGTTTTTAACGCTTCGGGAATGAGACTTTCCATCGAGGCTGCCATCATAATGCCAGCGGAAAACGCTAGCAGTATATCACGCCAGCGGTGGGTGAGTGATTTAGCCAAAAACAAAATCGGCACGGCGCCAAGTCCTGTCGATAAGGCAGAAAGCACGCTGCCGACCAACACCTGGTTCATTCAATTCCCCCCTCATCATCCTTTACTTTTTCATATGCAATGATCATATAAATGTGACAATCGCCCAAGCGCCTTCATATAATAAATTATCATAACGAATTGGGAAGACGGTGGCGAGCAAAATGCATAGGTAGCTAGCAAAAACGGTTGCTTGTCTGTTTGCCGTTTCGGTATAATGCAAGTAAGAAATGGTCAAATGTAAAGGGTTGAATGCCATGGAACAGAAAGAACAAGAACTTGAGCAATCATTAAAGCTGTTTATTGTACTGTCACGGGCGTATCGTGCTGTCAGTGACCAAGTGAACAAATCGATCTGTTCGTGCGGGGTGAATCCGACTGAGTTTGCGGTGTTAGAACTGTTATACCATAAAGGCGACCAGCCGCTCCAGCAAATCGGTGAAAAAATTTTGCTCGCTAGCGGCAGCATCACTTACGTTGTCGACAAACTTGAAAACAAAGGGCTGATCGTCCGTCGTGCTTGTGAACGAGACCGGCGCGTCACGTATGCATCGATTACGGAAGAAGGTCGGCGGTTTATTGAGCGCGTCTTTCCCAAGCATGCAGAAAAAATTCATGAAACGATATCAGCGCTCACAGCGGAGGAGAAAGAGCAGGCGATCACTTTGCTAAAAAAATTAGGATATGGGGCGAAAAACGCCCAGCAAAACAGAGACTGACAGTTCGTCGGTCTCTTTCATTTTTGTTAAAAATGCGAAATATGGCGACTCTGTTCGTGGAAGACGTCGAACTGACAGTGCTCAAGCCGTTGTCGCACTGCCTGTTTGCTTGTCGGGGATACTGAGGGAACGCCAGGAATGACGATTCATGGGCTGAATGGAACGGTGACGGCAGACAAGGGGTCATCATTGCCAAGCGCCACATTCATATGACGTCGAAAGATACGGAAACGTTTAGCGTCCGCGACAAGCAAGTCATGAAAGTGAAAACGCAAGAGGAGCGCGCTCTCATTTTTGACGAAGTGACCGTCCGCGTCAGTGAAGACTTTGCGTTACATATGCACATTGAAAACGGTGAAGAGAACGCGGCCGGTTTAAAAACGGGTGATTACGTGAAGTTGCTTCCATCGTGAAATCATCCGCAGCAATGGGAGATAAGGCGCCCTCTCGGGACGAACGAGAGGGAGCCTCCCGTTAACGCGGGCGCTTCTTCTCTGATCGATCTAGGGTGCCGACCAGATGAAACGGCGTATCACGCCGAATGGCATCAATGACGCCGTCGCTGATTTCTTGATGGGTGAGCCAGCGCGAACCGTGTTCTTCCACGACAAAACCGAGCTGAACTTGCCGATAAAGACAAGCGGCAGGCAAACAGAGTTCCGCTTTCGCCTCGGCTGGATCGGCGCGGCTGCCGAGCACGTGAAACAAACGCCAAGGGCCGGGATGTCTGCTATTTTTTTGGATGACGGTCGGAAGCGCCTGTTTTCCGTCCGTATGGACCCACGCAATGATGAGATCAAAAGTTCCGTTTTTTTGGATGGTCCGAGAAATCAGAGAACAAAGCGCTTCTTGGTCGCGATAATCAACAAGAAGCGGGGTGATGGATGCCGTCTGTCCAGCACAGTCGATGAGCTGCTTCATTCGTGCGTAGCGGCGGGCGATGACAGACACATAATATCCTTCCCGCACAAGCCAAAGCGACACATCAGCCAACATACCTGTCCCACCGATGACAAGGGCGTGCATGGCATGTCTCCTTTCGGATTAATCCCGTGGTCCTTTCAAATAGTGATCAAACCAACCAACGATTTGGTGAAGCCGCTCGAGGCGAAGCGCCGGGTTCCCGGTGCGTGACAAATCATGGTTGGCGTCCGGGAAGCGGACGAGCTTTGTTTCTTGCCCGAGTTGTTTCAATGCGATAAACAACTGTTCCGCCTGCTCGATCGGGCAGCGATAGTCATGCTCGCTATGCAAAATTAAGAGCGGCGTGCGCACATTTTTGACGTACTTGAGCGGCGAATGATGCCAAAGCCGCTCAGCGTCTTCCCAGACGTCGCACCCGACTTCCCATTTCGTGAAAAAGTAGCCGATGTCGCTCACACCGGCGAAGCTGAGCCAGTTGGAAATCGAGCGCTGGGTAACAGCGGCCCGGAAGCGATTGGTGTGCCCGACGATCCAGTTCGTCATAAACCCGCCGTAGCTGCCGCCGGTAACGCCAAGACGTGTCTCGTCAATAAAGGCAAACTGCTTGATGGCGGCGTCCACACCGGCCATAATGTCTTCATAATCCATGCCGCCGTAATCGCCGCGCACGGCATTGACAAACGATTGGCCGTATCCATGGCTTCCGCGTGGGTTCGTAAACAGCACGGCGTAGCCGGAAGAAGCGAGCAGCTGGAACTCATGGAAAAACGTAAATCCGTACATTGTATGTGGTCCGCCGTGAATTTCGACGACAAGTGGAGCTTTTTCCACGTCGCCGAGCCTCGGTGGCTTCATGATCCAACCTTGAATGTCCCAACCGTCCGTTGATTGATAAGTAAACGGTTCGGCATCGGCGAACGTGACTTCGTTCTCGAGCGCTTCATTGACCCTAGTGAGCCGCGTTTTTGCGCCGCTTTCAAGTGAGATGGTATACAAATCTCCAATCATCGTTGGCTCGCTAATCGCGGCAACGGCCTGCTGTTCATTCGGATGAATGGCGAGGCCGTACACATGAAAGTCCCCTTCGATGATCGGCACGATAGGTCCGTCAAGCGGGACGAAATATACATTGACGCGCCCACGTTCTGAGGCGGTGACGTATAGGCCGGTTCCATCGCGTTTCCAAATCGGGCCAGGACCTTTTGCATCGGCGTGTGTATCGCCGACCATCGCATCGCCGAGATGAACGTCCCAGTCGGCGGTCAGCACCCGTTTCGTTCCACGCTCCGGCTCAAAAACGTAAAGCTGGTGAATCGTCGCCCCGAGAAAAGCCAAATCATGGCCGATGGCGGCGAGCTTTGTTCCGTCCGGCGACCAAGCGAGCGAGGTGAATGTGCCGCTTCCCTTCGTCAAATTTGTTTCCGCTTTCGATTCGAGATCAAGCAACACAATGTCACGTGTAAAGGTTGTGTCCGGATCTTCGTTTCGGTTGGCCACAAAGGCAAGCGTCCGTCCATTGGGCGAAATCGCAAACGAACTGATTTCCTCCTCGCGGCTCGTCAACGCTTCCGTTTTTCCTGATGTTGCATCGATGCACACGAGCACCGCCTGTTTGCCGTCAAGAAAACCTGATGCGTCTGATTTGTAATAGAGCCGCTCCACCACGCGCGGTTTCAGGTCAGCTGGCTTCGTTTCCTTTTTTTTCGGCTCTTCGCGGTCGTCGATCGTTTCGTTGTCGCCAAGCGTCGTCAAAGCGATAAGAAACGTCCCGTCCGGCGCCCAAACGTAATCGCGCACCCCGTTTTTGAAAAACGTCAGCTGGCGCGCTTCGCCGCCGTCAGCCGGCAACAGCCAAAGCTGTGTGTGTCCGGAGCGATCGGACAAAAACGCGATCGTTTTGCTGTCCGGGGAAAAGCGCGGCCTCGTGTCGCGCCAGCGGCCGAACGTCCATTGGCGGATGGCTCCGTCTTCGGTCCATATGTATAGATGAGAGCAGTATTGTTTTTCCTCATCGATCGATTTTTGCACGAACACGCCGTGCATCCCGTCCGACGCATAGTGCGGATCGCGCACCGAGCGGAGGCGAAGTAGATCTTCTACAGTCACGCCGCGGTGTTTCAGCGGTTGTCCATTGTTCATGAGCGACCTCCTCTTTCCATTAAGTAAAGTTAGAATGGTATCTTATTTCGTGTTTCGAAAGAAAAATCCTGCCGGCAAATAAAAAACGAACGTCCCATTGATGGACGTTCGTTGTTCGTTACGCTGATAATTTTTCTTTTTCGTTTGTTTGCTGCGCCGCTTTTTTCACTTGCGGGTAGAAGATCACGCCGCTAGCCAACAAGGCGACGCCGAGCAGGAACGTTTTCATGTCCGCCGTGCCAGCGATGACGACCCAGATCGAATAGACGGTTGCAAAAACAGCGATAATCCCATCACCTAGCCGCCCGCGCGCTGCCTCATATGTTTCCCCAGTGAGCACGAGCTTCAGCTGGAAGACGGAAGCGATCAAATACGGAACGAGATAGGCGAGCGTAGCGATGTAAATGACAAAGTCGAATGCAGCCGCTATCGAATTGGAAATGGTCGAGAAAATGAACAGCTGGGCTGCTAAGTTTGATAGTAGTAGCGAGAAGTTTGGTACGCGTCTTTTGTTTTCTCGTAAAAATGCCGGCATAAACATCCCTTGTTTTGCCGCTTGGTATGGCACTTCAGCGCTCAACAAAATCCAGCCGAGCGTCGAACCGATCAAGCTGATGAGCCCAAGCCCAGCGAGCACGTAGCCGCCGATTGGGCCGATGATGGCGACAATGGCATCAACGAGCGGTTTGTCCGATTGAATGAGCTTGTCTTGCGGCAAGACGCCCATCACCAGAATGCTGATGCCGATATAAATGACTAAAGAGATCAAGAGACCGGCGATCGTTGCTCGCTTCACATCTGCCTGTTTGCGCGCCCGCGCGGCGAACACCATCGCCGATTCAACGCCAATGAATGCCCAAAGCGCCGATAAAGCGGCATTGTTGATTTGCCCGAGCAGGCTGAGCGGCTGGCCATTCCCGTCATAACGTGGGGCGTCAAGTGGACCGATGACTGCCTTATCAAAGGCGAACAAAGCGATAACAATAAACAGGAAAAAGCCGAGCACTTTCGCCGCTGTCGCAGCAAAATTCAACTTGCCGGCACCTTCTACACCTTGCAAAATAATGACGTGCGTCACCCAAAGAAGCACCGTGCAGATGATGAATGTCAGTAAATTCCCAAGCTTTAACGTAAATGAACCCATCACGAGTACTGTTTTGTCGCTTGTTAGCACGGGGAAAAATGTCGACAAGTAGCTTGCCAACGTCGTGATAATGGCAACGTTTCCCGCGAAGTTACCGACCCAATAGCCCCATGACGACATAAAACCAGATAAAATCGACAAGTTAGAACCTTTTGGGAACAGCTCTTTCGCGTAAATTTGCGGCCCGCCGCTCAAGTTCGGTTTGCGGATCGCTAAGTTGCCGAACACCAGCGCCGTCGCTAAGACACCAGCGCCGGTCAATAGCCAAGCGAACATGACGCCAAGGGGACTGGCCGCCTCGGCTAGTGAGCGCGGCAGCATAAAAATGCCGGATCCGACCATATTGCCAACGACTAACGCCGTTAGCACCCAAAATCCAAGTTGTCGGTTGTTGTTCAAGATGGAAAACTCCTTTCTTCGCCAAAGGTAAACAATAAAAAAAGCACCCATATTGTTTCAACGGGTGCATTACACGTCCGCATCCAACGAATGCGATAGCGCTCCATCGTTCTAGAACGATGGCAGTCCTGCACCTGTTCGGCCGCAGGCCCAGCTTGCGCCGCCGGAGCGCGTCGCAAACTTCGGCGATGAATCCTTTCATTTCGCTTCATCAGTGCTCCAGCCTCAGCGAAACTACTTTTATTCATCGCAACCTCTATCCCATTGAAGTGGAGAGGGGTATGTTGTTGTCGACATTATATTACTTAATTCAACAAAAAACGTCAATATGTTTTTGTTGGAAAGAATGGGACGAGATGTTGAATATTCATGCATCCTCTTTCTTTTTTACATAATAATTAACTAATTTTTATTAATTTCTTGTTATGAAAACACCGGTGCCAATAAGGAATAGTCCCATCAGCCCCGATAAAGGTTTTGAGCTGATGTAGTATAAAATAGAAATGGATTTAAGAAGTTGGAAAAAGAGGAGATTTTTCAACTCTGACGAATATACAATGTGGTTGATGAAACATGGGAAAGATCCATTCCAATCGGGTGCATCTGTTCCCGCTGTTATATTCCGTGAAAAGGTGATCATGAAAGAAAAGGGGATGAATGATGAAGTTTTCCGAGTTTCGTTATGAGCGGCCTGACATTGATCAGCTGCAGGCATCGTTTCAAGATGCGCTCGATTCGTTCCGACGCGCAGGGAGCGCTGCCTTGCAGCACGAGGCGATGAAGCGGATCAATGAACTGCGCCGCCGCTACAGCACGATGGCGAACCTTTGCCATATCCGCCACACGATTGATACGAACGACGAATTTTATAAAAAAGAGCAAGACTTTTTTGATGAAACTGAACCGGTTGTCAAGGGACTCGTGAATGACTATTACCGTGATCTTGTCGCTTCGCCGTTTCGCGCAGAGCTTGAAGAGACGTGGGGGAAACAGTTGTTTGCCTTGGCGGAGACGCAGCTGAAAACATATGCCCCGGCGATTATGGAGGATTTGCAAAAAGAAAATAAACTGGCAAGCGAATATACAAAGCTGATCGCGTCGGCAAAAATTATGTTTGAAGGTGAAGAGCGGACGCTCGCGCAGCTGCAGCCGTTTGTTGAATCACCGGACCGCACGATGCGTAAGCGTGCGAGCGAAGCACGGTTTTCATTTTTCACGGACCATGAAAAAGAGCTCGATGAACTGTATGATGAACTCGTTCATATCCGTACTGCGATCGCCCAAAAATTAGGATTTCAAAACTTCATCGAACTCGGTTATGCCCGCTTAGGCCGAACGGATTACAACGCCAAAATGGTTGCGAACTTTCGTCGGCAAGTGAAAGCACACATCGTCCCACTGGCATCTAAGCTACGCGAGCGCCAACGGCGGCGCATCAAAGTCGATAAGCTTTACTATTATGATGAGCCATTTATGTTTCCGACCGGCAACCCGGCACCAAAGGGGGACGCAGCTTGGATCATCGAAAACGGGCGGCGTATGTATGAAGAGCTGTCTCCGGAAACCGGTGTTTTCTTCCGTTATATGGTTGAACATGAATTAATGGATCTCGTCGCCAAAAAAGGAAAAGCGAGTGGCGGTTATTGCACGTATATCGATGATTACCAAGCGCCGTTTATTTTCTCGAATTTCACCGGAACATCCGGCGACATTGACGTATTGACCCATGAAGCTGGTCATGCGTTCCAAGTGTATGAAAGCCGTCATTACGACATTCCAGAATACAACTGGCCGACGCTCGAAGCGTGTGAAATTCACTCGATGAGCATGGAATTTTTCACATGGCCGTGGATGGAGCTGTTTTTCGCCGAGGACGCCGATAAATATCGGTTCGCTCATTTGAGCGATGCGCTCTTGTTTTTGCCGTATGGTGTCGCAGTCGATGAATTCCAGCATGCTGTCTATGAGAATCCGGACATGACGCCAACCGAGCGGAAGAACGTATGGCGCAACATCGAAAAGGCGTATTTGCCGACAAGGGATTATGCTGGATACGATTACCTTGAGCGCGGCGGCTTTTGGCAGCGGCAAGGGCACATTTACACCGATCCATTTTATTACATTGACTATACTCTCGCCCAAGTGTGTGCATTCCAGTTTTGGAAACGGGCGCAGGACGATAAGGATTCTGCGTGGCGCGACTATGTGGCGCTTTGCCGGTTAGGCGGCAGCCGGCCGTTTACTGAGCTTGTTAAAAGCGCTCATCTGATATCGCCGTTTGCGGATGGCGCGGTCGCATCAGTTGTCAGCCACATTGAGCGTTGGCTTGACAGTGTCGATGATGAAGCGCTGTAAAGGGAGGCAAGGAAAAGAAGGCGGGCGGAACTGTACCGTTTCGCCTTTTTCGTTAAGATGAAAACATTTCAGCTAGGGGAACGGAGGGGGAGAACGATGATCCGCAAAGCGACACTGGCCGATGCGGCGGCGATCGCTTCCGTTCACGTTGAAAGTTGGAAGACGACGTATGTCGGCATCGTGCCAGCGACGTATTTGGAGACGTTATCCTTGGAAGAAAAACAAGCGTTATGGGAGAAAGTGCTCAGCCAATCGGATCATTCTGTATTTGTCGTCCAAGAAAATGAGCGCGTCGTCGGGTTTGTCTCTGGCGGCTCAAATCGAATGACCGATGGGCCAACAGCAAAATATGATGGCGAGCTGTACGCGATTTACTTGCTTAAAGAGGCGCAAGGAAAAGGACTCGGCCATCAGCTCGTTCAAACGTTAGTCAGTGATTTGAAACAAAAAGGAATTCATTCGATGGTCGTCTGGGTGCTCGCCGACAACCCGTCGCGCCACTTTTACGAACGGCTTGGCGGTGAAAAGATCGCCGAAGAAGAGGTGGAAATCGGCGGAAAAGCGTTATGGGAGTGGTGCTACGGCTGGCAAGACATCAAGACGATGAAATCGTAAACAGGCTGCCGAACGGTCGGCAGCTAAAACATTTTTGTGTTGTGAGTGATTACTCACTTCACAAAGGTGGTCGTTCTCTTGTATACTATTAGTGAGTGATTACTCACTAATATAAACTAAGGAGAGGAGAAGCATGGCTGCCGACCCATGTATTCAAGTTGAGCATGTCTCGAAGCGGTTTGGAAAAAAGATTGTTATTGACGATGTGTCCCTAAATGTCCATGCGGGGGAAATTTTCGGCCTGCTTGGTCCATCGGGAGCGGGCAAGACGACATTGGTGCGCATGATCGCCGGCATCGATCAAGCAAGCGAAGGAGCGGTTCGTGTGCTCGGTGCGGATATGCCGGAGCTTACAACGATGAAGCGTATTGGATTTATGGCTCAATCCGATGCGCTGTACGGGGAGTTGACCGCGCTAGAAAACATGCAATTTTTTGCTTCTATCTATGGATTGAGAGGGAAAAAGAAAAAAGAACGAATCGATGACATGCTGGAGCTCGTCAACTTGGCAGATGATCGGAAGAAGCCGGTACACCAATACTCGGGTGGGATGAAACGGCGGTTGTCGTTAGCAATCGCCTTGCTTCACGAACCGGAAGTGCTTATTTTGGATGAGCCGACAGTCGGCATCGATCCAGTGTTACGTCAGTCCATTTGGGCAGAACTCAAGCAGATTCAAAAGCGTGGCACCGCGATCGTTGTGACGACACATATCATGGATGAGGCGGAAAAGTGCGGACGGCTTGGCATGATTCGTGATGGCCGGTTGCTTGCCGTTGGACGCCCGGACGAGTTAAAGAGCGAAACTAAGTCGCAAACGCTCGAACAGGCATTTTTACATTTCGGGGGTGTCCATCAATGAGAGTGATGGCGATTGTCGTTCGCATCATCCACCAGTTTTTCCGCGACAAACGGACGTTGGCGCTCATGATTGTCGCGCCGATGTTCGTCTTGTTGTTAATGGATTTCGTGTTTAATGGCGAAGAATACACACCGGTGATTGCTGTCAGCGACAACGTGCCTGATGCAGTTGTTGACAAGCTGAAAGGAAGCGGGAGCGAACGTGAAAGAGCTGTCGGCAAAACAAGCGCGAAAACAACTGGACGATCAAGAGATTGACGCATGGCTTAACATGAACGGAAGCGCTCCGCACATTACGCTCGAAGGAAGCGACCCGACCGCCAATCAGGCGGCGCTGGCCACGGTGCAAAAGGCGTTCCAGTCGATGGTGCCCACCCCCTCATTTCAACTGAAAACAACGTATTGGCACGGGTCAAGCGACATGGCGTCTTTCGATTATTTCGGTCCAGTGTTGATTGGTGTTTTCATCTTCTTTTTCGTCTTTTTGATTGCCGGGGTGTCATTTTTGCGTGAGCGGACGAACGGGACGCTCGAGCGGCTCATGGCGACGCCACTGCGGCGCTGGGAGATAGTCGCCGGTTATATGATCGGATTTGGGCTGTTTACGACCGTTCAAGCCAGCTTGATTTCGTGGTTTGCTATTGATGTGCTTGACATGATGATGGAAGGTTCATTCGGGTATGTGCTGATTATTACGTTTTTGCTAGCGATGACGGCGCTTGCACTTGGGATGCTGTTATCAGCGTTTGCCAACAGCGAGCTGCAAATGATGCAGTTTATCCCGCTTGTTGTTATTCCGCAAGTGTTTTTCTCTGGTTTGTTCAACCTTGATACAATGGAAGAATGGCTGCGTTCACTGAGTGTCGTCATGCCGCTTACGTACGGGGCAAACGCGTTGCGTGACATTATGGTGCGCGGCCAAGGATGGAGTACGATCGCTGCTGACATATACGTGCTGCTTGGGTTTACGGTGTTGTTTATGGTATTAAATGTAGTAGCGTTGAAAAAATATCGCAAGCTGTAAGGGGTAGAACAATGAGCGAGCATTCATGGATTCACGAGCTGCTGCAAATAGATGGAACAAAAGAAAAGTTCAGCGAAAAGCAATTAAAAATTTTGGAAGCTGCCGTCGAAATGTTTGCCGAGAAAGGGTATGCGGCGACTTCGACGAGCGAAATTGCCAAAAAGGCCGGGGTGGCGGAAGGAACGATCTTCCGCCATTATAAGACAAAAAAGGACTTGTTGTTAGCCATCGTCACGCCGACATTATTTAAGTCTGTTGCTCCGTTTTTAGCGAAAGAATTTGTCCGTGAAGTGTTTGACAACGAATATGAGACGTACGAACAGTTTTTGCGTACGTTGTTATCGAATCGCTACGCTTTTGTGAAAAAATATTTGCCGGCGATTCGTATACTTTGGCAGGAAGTAGCGTTTCATTCTGAAATTAAACAATGCTTTCGACACGTGTTTACAGAGCATGTGTATCCGAAATTTGCCCGCATTGTCCGCCATTTTCAAGAAAAAGGGGAGTTGGCCGAGCTCCCTGTTGATTCTGTCATCCGTTTGACGATCACATCGTTTGCCGGTTTTTTAGCTACCCGTTTTCTTTTTTTGCCGGAGCATCATTGGGACGATGAGGCCGAGATGGAACGGACGATCCGCGTGTTGATGAACGGTCTGCGGCGCTAGACAGCCGGCTTCCGCATGAGAAGCCGGCTTAGCCTTGTTCTTCCACATAGTGGAGGAGGACTTCTAAAAACGGTTTGAAATCATTTAATAATGGCTTAAAGTTCAACGGTGGGGAGTCATGGACGGCGATGTTACGGAATCCGACTGACTATTTGCTGATGGAACGAGAGAGCATTCGATATTTTTAAGCAAAACGAACGCATCACGGTTATGCTGTGGCGGAGCGTATGAAGGTTGGGTACACAATCCCTCAATTCAAAACCTTTTAGGAGTGAAGAAGAGGTAGTTGACTACAATATTTATAGATGTAATATGCAAAAAACCGTCTCACCTTGAAAACGAGGTGAGACGGTGTTCACAAGATGGTTATGATGCGATTTGCGCTACAATGGCGCCGTCGTTGACGTCGACGCGGATCGTGTGCACCGGTTGGTTCGCGTCAAGCAGGCAGTCAGCGATGTTGTCTTCGACATGTTCTTGAATGACGCGGCGGAGCGGACGGGCGCCGAAGGCTGGATGATAGCCGAGTTCGGCCAGTTTTTCTTTCGCCGCTTCGGTCACTTTGAGTTCGATGCCTTGTTCGCGCATCGCTGTTTTGACGTCATCGAGCATCAAGTCGACAATTTGAAGCAAATGCGCTTTTTCAAGCGGCTTGAACTCGATAATGGCGTCGAAGCGGTTTAAGAATTCCGGCTTGAAGTAGGCGCTCAGAGAGTCGAGAATGCTTGAAGCGCCACCGCTTTGTTTTTCAAAGCCGACGGTGATTTTTTTGTCGGTTACACCAGCGTTGCTTGTTGCGATGATGACTGTGTCTTTGAAGCTGACGGTGCGGCCTTGACTGTCGGTCAAGCGGCCGTCTTCTAAAATTTGCAGGAAGATGTGCTGAACATCCGGGTGCGCTTTTTCAATCTCGTCAAGCAAGATGATGCTGTATGGATTGCGGCGCACTTTCTCCGTCAGCTGGCCGGCTTCTTCAAAGCCGACATAGCCTGGCGGCGAGCCGATCAGTTTTGAGACCGAATGTTTTTCCATGTATTCACTCATATCAAGGCGTATCATGCTATCTTTTGTGCCGAACAGCTCCTCGGCGAGCGTTTTGGCAAGCTCCGTTTTCCCGACGCCGGTCGGACCGACGAACAAGAACGAACCGACTGGGCGGTGTTTCGCTTTCAAGCCGGCGCGGCTGCGACGAATCGCTTTGGCGACTTTTTTCACTGCTTCTGCTTGGCCGATCACTTTTTTCGCCAAATTGTCTTCAAGATGTTTCATTTTTTCTTTTTCATCAGCTTGCAGCTTGCCGACCGGGATGCCTGTTTTGTCAGCGATGATCCGCTCGATGTCGGCGACATCCACAACAGGGTGCTCTTGGGTGACGCCTTGTTCGAGTTGTTTCTCAAGCTTCAGCTCTTCATCGCGCAGTTTTGCCGCCAGTTCATAGTTTTCTTCTTTAGCTGCTTGATCCTTTTCTTTCGCGATTTGCATCAACCGCTCTTGCAATTGTTTCTCATCGGTCGGTCCGAGACGCAAGTTCGCTTTCGAGCCGGCTTCATCAAGCAAATCGATCGCCTTATCCGGGAGGAAGCGGTCTTGGATATAGCGGTGCGCAAGTTTGACGCACGCTTCGATCGCTTCATCCGTATAGCGGACATGATGGAATTGTTCGTATTTTGGCTGGATGCCTCTTAAGATGGCAATTGCTTCGTCAACGGTCGGCTCGTGGACGATGACCGGTTGGAAACGGCGCTCAAGGGCGGCGTCTTTTTCAATTTGCCGGTATTCTTTCAATGTTGTCGCCCCGACGACTTGCAGCTCACCACGGGCGAGCGCCGGCTTCAAAATGTTGCCGGCGTCCATCGACCCTTCGGCAGCGCCGGCACCGACGAGCAGATGAATTTCGTCGATGAACAAGATGATGTTTTTCCGCTCTTGCAGTTCGGTGATGAGCCGTTTCATCCGCTCTTCAAATTGACCGCGGATGCCGGTGTTGGCGACGAGCGATGCAACATCAAGCAAGTACACTTCTTTGTTCAACAGTTTTTCTGGCACTTGCCCTTCGGCAATCTTCAGAGCAAGCCCTTCGACGATGGCTGTTTTTCCGACGCCCGGCTCTCCGATCAAAACCGGGTTGTTTTTGTTGCGGCGGTTTAAAATTTCAATGACACGTGCGATTTCTTTGTCGCGGCCGATGACTGGGTCAATCAAGCCCGCCTTAGCCATTTGTGTCAAGTTGCGGCCGAATTGATCCAAAAATCCACCGCCGTGGCGCTGCGGACGTTTGGCTGCTGTTTCTGGTCCGACTGCTTGAGCGTTGGCCGTCGCAAAGTGGTCGGTGAACCAGTCATCGAATGAAAACGGCGAAAAGCCGAAGTTTATCGGAATCGACAATTGTTGTTTTTGCTTTTCATAGCATGTATGGCAAAGATGAAGTTGTTTTTTCTCACCGTTCCATTGTAAGTTGACAAACACTGTTGCTTCCCGTTGTTGGCATGCTTGACAACGCATAAGGCATACCTCCTTTTTTACGGTTTGACTTTGACTTTCTTTGACTTTCTGATTTTATTATACTTTGACCTTTTTTGACTTTCAAGTATTTTTTACAAAAAAATTGTTATCATGATGAAATGTTTTTGAAAAAATGGTGAATACTAATGTAGGTGCGATAAAACTATGATAAAGTGAAAAACAGAAAAAAGTAGAAGGTGCTTGTGGCTGGCGCTTGCAGCGGGGGAGATGGGGAGACCTGTTTATACTATTTATAAAGCTATGAAAGAAGGAGAAGGATGAGAATGAGAAGACGTCTGTTTTTCGTGATGGTCGCGGTGCTTACCGCTATCATCATCGCAGCTTGCTCGAACAACAACGAACAAGCGGAAACGCCGGCGATGCTTGAAGTGAAAATGGATGTGCCGGATCACATCGATGTGAACAAGCCGACGAAGCTCGCCTGTGTGGTGACATATGGCGGCGAAAAAGTCGAGGATGCAAGCGAAGTGAAATTTGAAGTATGGAAACATGGGAATGGCGATCGGGAAATGCTGGAAGCGAAGCATGATGGCAATGGGCGTTATTCGGTGACGAAAACGTTCACGGAAGCGGGAACGTATTCTGTTGTTGCCCATGTGACAGCTCGTGACATGCATAATATGCCGAAACAAGATATCGTGGTTGGGAATCCGGAACAGGCCTCAGCTGCAGGGTCAAGCTCTGATGATCAAGCAAATAAGGAAGAAGGCCATCATCACGGCAGTGATGTTTCCATGTCATTATCTTCCCATTCGTTCGAAGCTGGAAAGCCGGTGACGTTAGGGGTTCGGATCACGAAAGATGGAAAGGCGCTCACGAACGCCACCGTTCGTTTTGAAATTTGGCAGGCGGAGAATAAGCACGAATTTATCGATGCGAGCGAAAAAGGAAATGGCGAATATGAGGCAGTGGCCACGTTTGCGAACAAAGGGACGTACTCGGTAAAAGTGCACGTCGAAGCAAGCGCACTGCATGAACATCAAGTGAAACAAGTGACCGTCAACTGATGAAGGATGCCAAAGAAAGGCATCCTTTTTTCTTCCCTTTCGTCTTTCTTGTCCACGTTAGACATATATATAGCAATAAACAGCGGACAAGAGAGAAGGAGAGGGCAGACAATGCATGGGAAGGAATGGTTGGAGGCTTGGCAAATCGCCGCTGTCTATATCGGTACGGTCATTGGTGCGGGGTTTGCGACCGGCCGGGAAATTATCGAATTTTTCACCCAGTACGGAGCAGTAGGGACAGTCGGTGTAGCCGTGAGTGGCCTCTTGTTTACATGGGGCGGCATGCGCCTGATGGTGATGGCACGCCGTATCGGGGCGTCATCGTACGATGAACTGAACCGGTATTTATTCGGGAGGATGGTAAGTCCGTTCGTGACGCTTGTCATGACGGTCATGCTCGCTGGGGTGACGGCGGTGATGATCGCCGGAGCGGGGGCGGTGTTTGAAGAACAGCTTGGCTGGGCGCGGCAGACAGGTGTTGCGCTGACCCTCGTTTTGGCGTTTGTCATTATGTTATTTGACCGCAAAGGCCTATTTGGCATCAATGTGTTTGTGGTGCCGATGATCATGTTGTTCAGTGTGGTCGTCTTCATTAAGACGGTGATGGCCGGGGAGCTGTGCCGCCCGGACATGGTAGCGGCGGACTATTCTTTGAAGGCGGTATTGTCGCCGTTTTCGTATGCGGCGTTTAATTTGGCAATGGCTCAAGCCGTACTCGTCCCTGTCGCCTGTGAGGCAACAAACGAACGGGCGGTAAAGAGGGGGGCGCTTTTAGGCGGGATCGTGCTGACCGTTTTGTTGCTGCTGAATCATACGGTGCTGTTGTCGTTTCCGCACAAGAACGGGTATGATATTCCAATGGCAGAGGTCGTCCATACGTTTTTTGCCGTTTTGTATTGGTTTTATGTTTTTGTCATTTACGGAGAAATTTTTACATCGATTATTGGCGGTCTATTCGGACTTGAACGGCAAGTGCGCATTTGGGTGCCGCTCCGCGGAAAATGGCTTGCCGTATTGCTTGTCTCACTATTTATGGCTGTGAGTCCGTTTCGCTACGGGGAGCTGCTGTCGTTTATTTATCCGCTATTTGGCTATATCAGTCTCGTCTTGTTATGGCTTCTTTGGCGACGGCAGCTGCCGCGTCAATAAATAAGCCCTTTCGTCTCCGGCGATTCCCTGTTTCAGGGGGGGAGGTGAAAGGGCCTCAATTTTTTAGCAACGCTCTTTTTGAAAAAAGAGATTGGCGTGTTGATTGGAAAATCTCTCATCAACGCAACGTCATGGGCGAAAGCGGGCGATCATCGTTTCCAAATCGCGCGACGCCGCAGTGTTTCCGCTGTTTCCATCACTTTTTTCAATGCCTGTCTCGCCCGTCGTCGTTTCGCCAGCTCACTCGTTTGTGGATTCCCCTTTTAGAATATTCTGTCTAATCAATGAGGAATGTGAGGAATGCATAAAAATGTTCTCACATTGGAAGACTATGCCGTAAACGGAAAGGCGAGGGGATAGCCGTGAGCTTTTTATCATTTTTCAAAAAGAAAAAGCATCCGTCACAGCTAACAATGCCGCAATTATGGGAAAAGCTCCGGCGATCCAGTGATTTTGTCGAAGTGTCGTTTGTGGTTGGACGCAAGGAGCTATCGGTTTACTATTTTGATTCGCTCGTAGACCCGAAAGTGCTGCAGGAAAATATTCTTTGTCATCTGCAAAATGATCTTTCTCGCCGTCCGGATGTTCAGTTGGAAGATTTACAGCAAATCGTTCCGATTCAACGCATTGAAGTGAGCGAGGATCCGGCGGCGATCGAGGAAAAAGTACTGAAAGGGTTTGTTGTCGTCAGCTTTCGAGAACAGCCGGGCAAGGCGGCGCTCATCAGTGCGGCGAACGAAAATCTAGGGCTGCGGGAAAACAACGATACGGAAAACGAATTTAGCGTCGTCGGACCGAAAGTCGGGTTTGTCGAAAATATCGGCACGAACTTGCATCTTCTCCGCCGACAAATCGTAACGCCGAATCTTGTGTTTCGTGAAATGATGATCGGCTCGGTGTCAAAAACGAAAGTTGTGATTGCCTATATTGACGGCGTGGCGAACCCGGAAACGATCCGAACGATGACACAGCGAATTGAAGCCATTGATTTTGACGTTGTGTTTGATAATGCGATCATCGATCAGATCATCGCCGATAATTCAAAGACGCCATTTCCGCTCTTCCTCTCCACCGAGCGAATCGACCGAGCTGTTTATGCGCTCGTATCAGGACAAGTCGCGGTGTTTTGCGACGGTTCACCGTATGCGATCATCGGCCCGTCCACGTTTTTTGATTTCTTTACTTCGCCGGAAGACTATTCTTTGCCGTGGGTGCTCGGCTCATTTTTCCGGCTTATCCGCTTTTTCGGTGTTATGTTTTCCATCTTGGCATCACCGGTTTATATCGCGGTATTGACGTACCATTATGAAATGATTCCGGAAGACTTGCTTGGTCCGATCATTTATTCGCGCTCGAACGTTCCGTTTCCGCCAGTGCTTGAAGTATTGTTTTTGGAGATTACGATTGAGCTGCTGCGCGAGGCAGGGGCGCGTCTGCCGACGAAAGTCGCACAGACGCTCGGTATCGTCGGCGGGATTGTTATCGGGCAGGCGACGGTGGATGCCGGGCTGGCGAGCACGATTTTGCTCATTGTCGTCGCTTTAGCGGCGCTCGCCTCGTTTACGACGCCAATTTTTAAAATGTCAAATTCGATTCGGTTTATCCGATTCCCGTTTATTTTGTTTGCCGCATGTTGGGGAGGGATCGGAATCGCCTTCGCCGTCTGCGGACTGCTTATTCATTTAGGTCGGCTTCAGTCGCTTGGTTATCCATACTTAGTGCCGTTTTATCCGTTGCGCGTGCGCAACTTCCGCGATACGTTCGTCCGCTCGCCATACAGTATGACAGCGGAGCGGCCGACGTTTTTCCGCCCGCAGTCGCGGTTTCGCTATGACCCGGAAAATGCTAAGCAAAAGCGCGATATTGATGAGTAAGGTGTGATGGGGATGAAACGTTGGCTCGCATGTTTGCTAGGGTTGCTGTTGCTTGGCGGCTGTGCGAAATCGCGGCCGATCGATCAAATTCAAATTATCCAACAGATGGGCTATGATTTTAAGGATGATCAATATATCGGCACCGCCGTCTACCCGACGTTTAAACAAGGGCCGATGACGAAACCGAATATGTTGACGACTTCATCACCCACCGTCTACGATTTAATCCCACGCTTGTCGGCGAAATCGGCGCTGCCGATCGAAGAAGGGCAGCTGCGGCTCATTTTATTCGGAAAGCAGTTTGCCGAACGGGGGATCGAACAAATTACTCATAGTCTTGCGCGCAATAACAAAGTTGGCAGTCATTTGTTCCTTGGTGTAGCGGAAGGAAGTGCGAAGGAGCTGTTAGACATTACGGCAAAAACGACATTGAGCGATACGTTGTATTTACCGAATCTCATTAAGCAAAATGAACAGTCAATGAACTTGCCAAAGACGAACTTACACTTGTTTTTGTACCGATATTTTTCTCCGGGAAGCGATCCGTTTTTACCCTATTTTGAAAAAAAGGGCGGGTTCGTCAAGTTAGAAGGAGTGGCGTTGTTTCGTGATGGCCGATATGTCGGACATGTGGATTTGCGGGATTCTTTTTTGATGAAAATTTTGTTAGGGGAAACGAAAAACGGCGTCTATCAGCTAAAGGTTGGGGAGCGTGGCAAACAAGGTGAAGATCGAGTGATGTTGCAAAATTTATGGGCGAAACCGACTTATAAATGGAGGCGGGATGGAGACCGTCATGTGCTGGATGTATTTGTTCACATTCATGCTTCGGTAAGAGATTATCCGTCATGGCTTGATGAACCGGGAGCCAATTTGTTTACCGATGTAAAAAAGAAAATGGAAAAAGAATTGGAACAAGATATGCGTCGGCTGTTTCACTATTTTCAGGAAAAACGCATTGATCCGATGGGCATCGGCGACTTTGTGCGCAGCGTCACGAGACGGTGGGATCGCGAATCGTTTTATCGTGAATATCCAGATTTAGATATTCGTCCACACGTGACGGTGGACATTATCCATACAGGAATTGGTGAATAAAACGGGGATCATGAGGAGGGATAACGATGAAACAAACGCTCGATGAACGATTTCTCATCTCCCCGTTTCTTGTTTTTTTTATCGTTCATGCAACCCAAGTCGGTGTCGGGATGCTTGGTTTTCAGCGGCCACTAATGGAAGATGCGGGGCAAGATGCTTGGATGGCTGTATTATTGGCTGGATTGGCTACGCACGTGCTCATTTGGCTGATGTATCGTCTGCTTGCCTATTCCCCATCCGGCGGCGATATTGTATCGCTTCATAAGCATTATTTCGGGCGTTGGTTCGGCGGGGTGTTAAGCATCGGTTTGTTGGCTTATTACGCCCTAGCAGCGTTTACGGTGCTTCAATCATATATTGAAATTATTAAAGTATGGATGTTCCCGCTGATGGGCGCATGGCAGTTCAGCCTCATTTTTTTAATGTTGACGTATTACGTCATTTCCGGCGGTTTTCGTGTCGTCGCTGGCCTATGCTTTTGGGGAGTTGTCATCCCGCTGGCGACGATATTTCCGATGATGGCTTTTGCGTTCGAATATGCACAATATCGGAACTTATTGCCGGTGTTGGACCATTCGCCCACACAAATCTTAAAAGCTGTCAACGATATGGCGTTTCAATATTTAGGGTTTGAAGTGCTGCTTATGTATTACCCATTTTTAAAAAATGCCCCGTCATCGCAAAAGTGGGCGCATGCTTCCAACGTATTGACAATATTCCTTTATTTGGTCGTCATACTTATCTCCATCATTTTTTACAACAAAGAACAGATCGCTCATATTACATGGCCGACGTTGACGCTTGCCAAAATTCCGGAAGTGCCATTTATTGAACGGATGGAATATATCGTCATTTCGATTTATGTGCTTGTGGTGTTTCCGAACCTTGTCGTCGCTGTTTGGGCGATGGCGCGCGTGGTCAAACAGCTGTTTTCCATCAGACAGCGCCGGTCATTGCCGGTGTTGATCGCCTGCTTGTTTATCGGGACGTTGTTTTTTGAAGAGAAAAGCGATATCGAACGGTTCATACAATGGACGTCTAAAAGCGGGCTTTTCCTCATAGGGGTTTATATTCCACTTCTGTACGTGTATGTATGGGTAGTGGAAAAAGTGAAAAAATCTCTACAACAAAAGCAGTAGTTATGTTATAGTAAAAAAGGAAACAGAAGAATACAATTCCGTACGCTCGTACGGGAGAGGTTTCTAGCAAAACCCTCTATAAAAAACTAGGGACGGCTGTATCCTAGGGGTATGGCCTTTTTTGTTTTGGAAACCTCTTCTTCTGTCGATTCAGAAGGAGGTTAGTCAAGATGAAAATGAATGAAGAAAAGGCGGTCGTCGTCTTTAGCGGCGGCCAAGACAGTACGACGTGTTTGTTTTGGGCAAAAAAGCAGTTTGCGGAAGTCGAAGCGGTGACGTTTGATTATGGCCAACGCCATCGCCGAGAAATCGAAGTCGCCGCATCGATTGCCGATGAGCTTGGTGTCCGCCACACGGTGCTTGATATGTCGCTTCTTGGACAGTTGGCGCCAAATGCCCTAACACGCGGCGAGATCGCTATTGAACAAAAGGAAGGCGAGCTGCCGACAACGTTTGTGGATGGGCGCAATTTATTGTTTTTATCGTTCGCTGCGGTGCTTGCTAAGCAACGAGGGGCTCGCCATATTGTTACCGGTGTATGTGAAACGGATTTTAGCGGCTATCCGGATTGCCGCGACATCTTTATCAAATCGCTGAATGTGACACTGAATTTGGCGATGGATTATCCGTTTGTCATTCATACACCGCTCATGTGGTTGACGAAAGCGGAAACGTGGAAACTAGCTGATGAGCTTGGGGCGCTTGAATTCGTCCGAACGAAGACGCTGACGTGCTATAATGGCGTGATCGCCGATGGCTGCGGCGAATGCCCGGCGTGCGTGTTGCGCAAGCGCGGGTTGGAGGAGTATTTGCAGGAAAAAGCGGGGGTGAAGGCGCGATGATCTATCAGCTCTACCCGCAGGTGGCCCATCCGTACCGTTATGAGCTGAACAAAGATATGCACATCGCTGCTGCTCATTTCATCCCGCACGAAGCGGCTGGGAGCTGCGCCAATGTGCACGGGCATACGTATGTCGTCAATGTGACGGTTGCCGGCGACGAGCTGGATGAGAGCGGCTTTTTAGTCAATTTCCAAATGTTAAAGAAGCTTATCCATGGAAAATTGGATCACACGCTGCTCAATGATCATACCGATTGGTTTGACCGCCATGACCCGAACCGGTTTCCAACGACGGAAGTGGTGGCGCGCACGATTTATGAAACGATTCAACGTTATTTAGATACGCTGCCGCATAAACCGAAATGTTTACAAGTATTTGTCCGTGAAACACCGACCAGTTATGTTATTTACCGCCCGAAAGTGGGGGAACGGTAGTGGCTCGTACGATTCCAGTATTAGAAATTTTCGGGCCGACGATCCAAGGAGAAGGGATGGTAATCGGCCAAAAGACGATGTTCGTCCGCACCGCCGGCTGCGATTACCGCTGCCGTTGGTGTGATTCAGCCTTCACGTGGGACGGGTCGGCGAAAGAAGAGATCGAACAGCTGACGGCAGAAGATATTTGGCAGCGGCTTGAAGCCATTGGCGGTCGTCGCTTCCGCCATGTGACGATTTCAGGCGGCAACCCGCTTCTGCTCGCCGCTCTTGGTGAGCTCGTTGCGCTCCTTCATGAAAAAGGGGTACAAGTGGCGGTCGAGACGCAAGGGAGCCGCTGGCAAGATTGGTTGCTTGACGTTGACGATGTCACCATTTCCCCGAAGCCGCCAAGTTCGGGGATGGATACCGACTGGGCGATGCTCGATTCCATCATCAGGAAGCTGCTGGCTGATCAAAATCGGACGCGGCGTGTTAGCCTGAAAGTTGTCGTCTTCGATGAGGCGGATTTGGCGTATGCGAAAGAAGTGCATCGCCGTTACCCGGGAGTTCCATTTTATTTGCAGACCGGCAACGCCGATGTCGAGGCGCTCGATACGAATGCGCTTCGCATGAAGCTCTTTGACCAGCTTGATTGGCTAGTGGAACGGGTGGCTCAATCAGATGAGCTGAATGACGTTCATGTGTTGCCGCAACTGCACACGCTTCTTTGGGGAACGAAGCGCGGTGTCTAAAGCTGCACGCTGGTCCATCACGAAATGATAAAGAAGGAGGAATGACCAATGAATGGAAGGAAAGATGAAGAATTAAAAGACTTGACGCTGCTTGGCAATCAAGGGACAACGTATTCGTTTACGTACGATCCCAATCTTCTTGAAGTGTTTGACAACAAACATCCTGACCGGGATTATTTCGTGAAGTTCAATTGTCCGGAGTTTACGAGTCTATGTCCAAAAACTCGCCAACCGGACTTTGCGACGATTTACATTAGTTATATTCCGGACAAAAAATGCGTCGAAAGCAAGTCGCTGAAACTTTATTTGTTTAGTTTCCGCAACCATGGCGATTTTCACGAAGACTGTGTCAACATCATTATGAACGATTTAATCAACGTGATGGAACCGCGCTACATTGAAGTATGGGGCAAATTCACCCCGCGCGGCGGCATTTCGATCGACCCGTATTGCAACTGGGGACGCCCGGGGACGAAATACGAAAAAATGGCCGAGTATCGGCTGCTCAACCATGACCTATACCCAGAAAAAATCGATAACCGCTAAAGCCGGCAAAAAATGAGGTGGTTTTTTCGCCAAAACTCATATATAATGGACAATGAATTTTTGCTTGGAGGTTTTGGCGTTGGAGCGAAGAACAGCTCTTTTGCTTGGAGCGAGCGGTTTGGTGGGCAGCGAACTGCTGGCGTTACTGTTGCAATCGGATTTATACCGGCAAGTGACTATTTTCGTTCGCACCCCGCTGCCGTTGGAACATGAAAAGCTGCAGCAAGTTGTGGTCGATTTTGCGCGGCTTGAGTCGTATGAACGGTATTTTAATGTTGACGATGTGTTTTGCTGTCTCGGAACGACGCGTAAAAAGGCGAAAACAAGGCAGCAATTCATTCAAGTCGACTATGAATATACACTGCGTGCCGCGGCGTTGGCGGAAAAATGCCGGGCGAAAAGTTTTTTGACCGTCTCTTCGATCGGCGCCAACCCGTGTTCGCCGTTTTTTTATCAGCGCGTCAAAGGGGAAACGGAAGAGGCGTTGCAGCGGCTGTCCATTCCGTCGCTCCATATTTTCCGCCCGTCGCTGCTTGTCGGCAAGCGCCGGGAGTTCCGCCTCGGCGAGACGCTCGCCGGATGGCTGTTATGCCGGCTGCCGTTTTTGTTTGTCGGCAAGTGGAAAAAATATAAGCCGGTCGATGCCAGCCAGCTTGCGTTGGCCATGTTTTACCGGGCGGCATCGGCAGCAAACGGCGTCCATATATATGAATGCGATGAATTAGCCCGCATTTCATAATAAAAAGAGGCTCATAGCAGCCTCTTTTTTATTCGATGATCTTGTAGTTTTTATGATTGACGACTGTCCGTTCTTGCAAATCAAGCTCACGGTAGTTTTCCATATATGTCAAATCCACGATGACCGAGTTTTCGTTCACTTTTTCCACAATGCCGCGTAATCCATTTTTAAATTCAATAATATCTCCGACTTTCGCTTTTTTTATCATCATCATCATTCTCCTTTTAAACAAATAGTGGTGAACCCAATGGATTGCCAACCGAGCCGACCGGCACGCCTGCCATTGTCAGCAGCGCTAGCCCCCTGAGAGACTCGGTGCTTTTCTACTAGTTTGCCCTATTTTTATGCACAAGTAAAGCCTTTTCTTTCCTAAAATTTAATATTTTTAAAAAAACAAGGGGCGAAGTCTTAACTATACTATAATGATTAGAGGATATTATGTTCAGTATAAGGACATATATCCTCTTTTTTCATACATAATAGATTCATTATATAGATATTGAAAATATGGTCTATTATGTATACTTATAGGCAAAACATATTTTTGTTTTAAAAGAGGTGGAGGACATAGCCCACAGCGGGAGGCGTAGCGAGGTCTTTCGACCGAGCGTAAAAAAGAAAAGATATTAGGTGGTGAAGATCTATGAGGGTGCAAGAGGTTTTCTTAGAGAATAACATTAGATACATATTAGTGGATGAAAAAGGATTTCCTGTGATTCCTGTGGTAAAGTATCTGAAGTATTTAGATACAACAGGGAAAAGCAGGAATACACTGAAGACCTACTGTTATGCGTTAAAGCAGTATTTTGTGTTTTTACAGGAAAAGAAGAAGGATTACAGGAAAGTTCGTTTAGAGGACTTGGTGGAGTTTGTCGCATGGTTGAGGAATCCATATGAAAGCACAAAGGTGACTCCCCTCCAACCTGTGAAAGCAAAGAAAACAGAAAAAACGATTAATCTGACGATTACAGCCGTCACCAATTTTTATGACTATTTGTATCGAAATGAGGAACTTCCAAATGATCTGGTCGATAAGTTGATGAAGCAAGATTTTACAGGAGGAAGAACCAGATACAAGGATTTTCTGTATCATGTCAATAAAAATAAGCCTTCTAACCGTCATATTCTGAAGGTCAAAGAGCCAAGAAAAAAGCTGAAAGTTTTAACGAAAGAAGAAGTACAACAATTGATAAAAGCAACCACTAACATCCGAGATAGATTGTTAATTCAATTGCTTTTTGAAACAGGATTGCGAATTGGTGAGGTGCTTTCTCTATTCATTGAGGATTTTATTTTTGATCATAAGAACGGACATCGGATTCGTTTAGTCCATCGAGGGGAACTGGAGAACGGAGCAAAACTAAAAACAGGGGAACGGGAAATTTATGTTTCCCAAGCCTTAATGGATTTGTTGGATGATTACTTGTATGAGGTAGTGGATGAATTGGACTTCAATACAAATTTCTTGTTTATCAAATTGCGCGGCAAGAACGTAGGTCAACCCATGACCTATAGCGATGTAGAAGCCTTATTTAAGCGATTGAAAAAGAAAACAGGGATCCATGTTCATCCTCACCTTTTACGCCATACACACGCTACCATGTACTACCAACAAACGAAAGATATTAAACAAGTACAAGAACGATTAGGACATTCTCAAATCCAAACCACGATCAATTTGTATCTCCATCCTTCGGATGAAGAAATCCGTAAGAATTGGGAGAAGGCACAACATGCGTTTGACATCACAAAAAAATCTGGAAAGGATTCGATCGAATGAATATTCAACAACACCCTATTCATCAATTAAGTTTCCATGAACGTTTACAGCAAGAGTTATCAACCTATACCGAAAAAACCATCCATGAAGACGGCTCGATAACTACCAAAGTTGAACCAAATCCATATTTTTTAGTCAATGATAAATGGGACATTAATGTAATAGGAACTATTTCTAACTTCAAAGAACAATTTTCAAACTATAAGGATACACATAGATATATTCTATTTCAAGTGAAAAGCCCATCTGTCAACTTGGAAATTAAGTATGTGTTCTACCATAAGTTATTTCGGGATGAATGGAGTTTAACAACTGTTTGGATTGGACTGGCTGCAATTCTTCGAAAATTGACCGCCTTCCTAAATGCAAAGTACCCCACCTTATATTCTCTACTTGATTTGGAGATAAATCAAGTAGAGCGAGAATGGTTGCTTTGGTTAACCGAGCAAAGGATTAAAACACAAAAAATTAAAAAACATTATTATGGTGAACGCACAGTTAAATCACAAACAGCAACCATTTTACGAGTCTTACAAACGAAGCTTTTTGAATTAACTGACAATCGTGAAGAATGGGAAAAAGACCGATGGGATGTAAGGGTCCTACATGATAAGTATGGGATTGAGTACAACAAAAGTAAGTCTGACCATTACATTGACTTCACCAAGTTTGAAAACATGAACATACGTCAGCAAGTAAAACAGTATATCAAGCAACGCTTATTAAGTAAAAACCGTTTCGCTTGGAGTAGCGCAATAAACTATTTTACCAATTTACTAAAATTCTTCTCTTTCTTGTTTTCTTTAGAACCGACTTGGAATGATTTAAGTGGGTTAAAGCGTTCCCATATGGAACAGTACATTCAATGGTTGCATGAATATGCGGAAAGCAACTTAAAGCAAAAGAATGCGCATCCTGAACGCTATATATCATATGCCCTATATATCGTAGGAAGGTTTCTTGAAGACATTCAACGATATGGATACGATATCGCTCCCGAAACTAATGTAAATTTGTTAATTTTCCCAGAAGACAAACCAAAACCAAAGAAGAAATCCATTGACCAAATTGACTATATTCCTGATTATGTGTTGGAGCAACTATTCACTCATATCAATCATCTTCACAAAGATATTCAGACTATAATATGGGTAGCCTTTAAAACAGGATTGCGGATTTCCGATGTACTAGGCTTAACACAAGATTGTTTAGTCAAACTAAACGGAAAATATTATATCGAGACCGATATTGAAAAAACCTACGTAAAAGGACATCGGATTCCGATTGATGAAGAATTAGCCAATATTCTTGCGGTATTGATTGATAAATCCATAAAAAATAGCAATGACGACAACAATCCTGAAAAATTTATTTTCGTTCGTTATCGAGGTTCCCGCAAAGGAAAACCATTTAGTCAAGCTTTCATTCGGTATGAACTAAATAAATTAGCAAAAACCAAGAATATTATAGACGAAAACGGTCATGTCTTTCATTTTAAAACACATCAATTCCGCCATACCTATGCGGTCAAAATGTTAAATAGTGGAGTCGATATTTTAACGGTTCAAGAATTATTAGCACATGCTTCACCTGAAATGACCCTGCGATACGCTAAGTTATTAGACGATACCAAGCGTAAAGCATTTGAGGAAGCAATAAAACAAGGTGTATTTAGTTTTGACCTAAATGGGGAGGTTCGGGAAGTAAAACCTAATAAGGATATTCCAGAAGATATCTTGGAAACATTGTGGCGTGATCATAAATTGAATGCGATTGATAATCCATACGGAACTTGTCACGCAAGAATCAACGGAAATTGTCCGTATGCCGAAGAACCACCATGTCTAACATGTAACGGTGGAAGCCCATGTAAGGACTTAGCCATCGGTTTTTCTGATTTGGATATACAGAAGTATGAATTATTAATCAAAACAACCACAAAAACGATAGAAGCTTTGGAACAGCGTGGCAGGAATGATATCGCTGAAAAGAATAAAAGGAATTTAGAGCGTTACGAGAAAATCTTAAACACCATTAAAGAAGGCAATATCATCTTTGGGCGATTAGAACGAATCAAACGAAAGCAAGGTGTTTCCAATGGCTAACTATGACCGTAGAGAGCATTTGAAAGCCATTCATGCCTCCAGAAAGGCTCTCACCTATCAAAAGGTCGATGAAGCCATTAAAAGGCTCATACGAGCCAATGAGAGCATTAATTTTAATAGCGTAGCAAATGAAGCAGGGGTAGCGAAAGCAACACTTTACAACCATTCTGAACTGCGTGAGCGTATTGAAACCTTACGCCAACAACAAGCACAAGCTCCTACTGCGAAACAAATAAAGCGAGAAATGAATGAGAGCAACAAAGACGCTCTTATTGAATCGTTGAAACGAAAAATCAAAAAGTTAGAAGACGAAAACAAGCAATTACGGGAACAGTTAAAATTAGCTTACGCAGAGGTATATAAGAAGTTATAGTAACAAAAGGGAACATTGTTTCCTTTCTTCTTCAACTAACGGTCAAGTTAGTTGAAGGAGAATTTATTATATTTAGAAGATTTTGAAGGCAAATTAACCAAAATAAATCATCTTTTTTAGGGGAGGCTATCTAAAAAAGGAGGTAGCTTTTTATATGAAACGGATTCTAATTTCACTTGTTATATGTTTATTATTCTGGAATTTATCATTGTCCTACCAAGTTGTAGCAAAGACTAATATTACTGGCGAGGAAAAACATACTGATTTTTATGATGCTTTGTTAGTTTTATTAGACCCATATGCGAGGAAAGCAATAAACAACAAGTACCCATCTCGCAGTTATGGGTTATGGAATGCAGAAATATTAGAAGTGAATCGGAAAACTGAAGGATATTCTCAATATGACTTTACAATAAAGGTTAAATATGATACTTATACAGGTCCTCATAATCCACCAGAAGGTCCAGTCATTCTAACTTTTGATGTAAAGTTAGATAGGGTTACTGTAACTAAGGTTGAAGGATGATTTTTGAAATCGTTTTGTTTAAGCTAACGGGATGCTTTAGTTGAATAAGAAAGGACATTACATATTAGTCATATACAATATGTAATGTCCTTTTATTTACTTATATTTCTTTAATTTAGGTCTTGATAAACTTTTTTGAGGAAAGGTCCTTGCGTCGATAAAAGGAGGGCTTAAGTCAACTCCCCAAGCATGGTAGTAAAGTTGCTCCCCTATTACCCCAAATCGCTTTCGTAGACGATCCAAAGAACTGTTTGCCACGTCTCCAAGCGTATACATTCCCATATTGTTCAGATGTTTCTCCATTCGGCTGCCAATACCCCAGATTTCCCGTAACGGAACCGGCCATAACTTTTTCGGTACTTCTTCATATGTGCATTCTGCGATGCCTTGTTTTTTTTGCGTATACATCCAGTACGACTTTGCTGATGAAACGGTTCGGGCCGATGCCAATGCAAGATGGCAGACCGAATTGATTCCAGATCGCACTTCGTATTTTTTGGGCTGCTTCCACGGGAGATCCATGTAGTTTTTCCGTACCGTCTAGGGTTAGCCAGCTCTCATCAACGCTGTATGTGAGAATCGCTTCAAAAGGGACAAAGGTAGAAAACAGTTGTGTGATTTGCACACTGATTTCTAAATATCGCTTCATGCGGGCGTTAAAAATATGGATATGGCGACGGCAAGGCACTTCATATAGACGGCTCCCTGTCCTGATTCCGTAATCCTGTTTCATTTTCGGAGACGCAGCTAGAACTACACTCCCACTTCGATTTTTATCAGAGACAACGACGACATAATCTTCTAGAGGATTCAGTCCATGATCGACGCATTCGCAACTAGCGTAGAAGCTCTTCATATCGATGCACAACATTTTATGTTTTGGCAGCCAGGAAATATCGAAGCACATCGACGCAAAGCCCCCCTTTATAAGAACATATGTTTGATTTACGAATATATGTTCTTATATTTTGTTAGAAAAGTCAAGTGGAAACTGGGAAAAGAAGGAGATAAGCAGGGAGAGGAATTGTTAGACAAAAATAAAAAGACCGGATTGCTCCCGTCTTTACAGCTTGTTGACTTTGATGAAATTATTATTAAAAAAATTAGCCCAAAAATGTAAAGAACACTTTACATTTTGTTCTTAATATAATATTATTATAACGTAAAGAACACTTTACATTTTGTGCCATTGGTAATAAATAAAGGAACTGGAGGTATAAGATGGTCATTAATAATATCCGAGAGCTTAGGCGTAGTAAGAAATGGTCACAGGCAGATTTAGCCGAAAGATTAGATGTAACAAGACAAACCATCATTGCAATCGAAAATCACAAATATTGTCCCAGCTTGGAGTTAGCTTTGAAAATAGCAATGGTATTCGAGACACCTGTGGAGACTATTTTTCATTTAGAGGAAAGGGGAAACGAGAAATGATCAAAAGGTATGTAGGATATGTAGTTGGTTTAGTAATCGCTAGTATAATTATCTATTTTGATGCGGGAATAAAACAAGCAGTTATGAGCGGAGGAATTCTATTAGTTTCCTTAATATTTTGGGGGCTCTTGTCCATAATGAGAAAACAAAAAGAAAATAATAAAGTAGATGAGTACATTAAGCTGAAAATAGATCGCTTTGTTTCTAGGACATTCATGTTTTCCATTATATTATTATTGGTTATTTTACTAATATCGAACTTTTTCCACCTATATGCCATTCGTATGGATATATTAGTTTTTTATGTTGTGGCGACTATTTTTATTGCCTTTACTGGTGCAGGACATATTATAAAAAAAAGTCAATGAAGAAGACCGGAGGTGTAAAAACCTTCGGTCTTCTTTGTTGCTTTCTATACTAAAGCACAAATTGCCTTTGCTCCAAAATAGCAACCAACAGATACTAAGACTACACAGATAGGCTCACAAACAGCAAATGCAAACCCTAAAGTCGCACAACCAAGAGCACATTCACCAATGGAACCAGTGAAACCGGCACTACAGATAGCTTGTACTATAGCCCTACAATCATCGTTAGCTATTAAGGGTTTAATTTCTTTAGAGGAAATAAATTCACCAACTACTTTTCCATTTTTAACTTGATAGTATTGATATCCACCCGTGACTTGATAGTAAGCATATTGTTCGGTTTTATTACCAGATTTAACAAAAGAAACTTCGCCAACTGTTTGATCACCCTTATTTAAATCATAGCGAAGTAATTGTGGTGTTATGTCAAGAAAACGGACACGTTAAACAGAGAGAAATAGCTGAATTTATACAGCTACCTTTCTCTGATTAGCGTAGTAAGCAGCTTCAAATTCACATGGCGATACATATTCAAGAGCGGA